>Ga0116227_10000119_pt1 | contig 129456 bp, 134 predicted proteins | sample S1TSphgellanicum_FD_89693 | JGI IMG/M metagenome (GOLD analysis project Ga0116227, IMG submission 89693) | Host-associated microbial communities from peat moss isolated from Minnesota, USA - S1T2_Fb - Sphagnum magellanicum MG | ecosystem: Host-associated > Plants > Peat moss > Unclassified...
CTGCCACGTATACGTGACTTTAAAGGTATCAACGATAAAGGTTTTGACGGACGCGGAAACTATACTTTAGGTATATCAGAGCAGATCATATTCCCTGAGATCAATATTGACAAGATCAATAAAATTCAAGGTATGGATATTACCTTTGTAACCTCGGCAACAAACGATGTTGAAGCATTGGAGTTACTGAAACAATTTGGTTTACCATTTAAAAATCAAACACCAACTAACAATGGCTAAAGAAGGCGTAAAGGCTCGTGAAGTAAAACGTGCCAAATTAGTAGCAAAATTTGCTGAAAAAAGGGCAGCGTTAAAAGCAGCCGGCGATTATATAGGTTTAGATAAATTACCTAAAGCTTCATCACCGGTAAAATTGCATAACCGTTGTAAATTAACAGGCCGTCCGCGTGGTTACATGCGTCAGTTTGGTATATCACGTGTAACATTCCGTGATATGGCATTAGCTGGTAAAATACCGGGTGTTAAAAAAGCAAGCTGGTAATTATCAAATAATTCGTAAGCAATTAAGAATTCAAAGCATACCCTAAATATGTTTTGAATTTTTTGTATTTTCGCGGCTCGAATTTTATAAGAAGAATTAACCGATAGCAGGTCGCCCGGGATGTTACTGGGAGGAAACCACTATCATAAACAACAATAATGAATACAGATCCAATCGCAGATTATCTTACAAGAGTAAGGAATGCTATTAAAGCCAACCATAGGGTTGTTGAAATTCCTGCATCAAATCTGAAGAAGGAAATCACGAAAGTGCTTTTCGACAAAGGTTACATTGCCAATTTTAAATTCGAGGATAATGGTCCTCAAGGCACTATCAAAGTTGCTTTGAAATACCACCCGATCACTAAAATCTCGGCTATCCGCAACTTATCGCGTATCAGTAAACCAGGTTTGAGAAAATATGCAGGTATGGATACCATGCCGCGCGTATTAAACGGTTTAGGAATTGCCATCCTATCAACATCAAAAGGTGTAATGTCTGACAAAGAAGCACGTCAGCAAAATGTAGGTGGTGAAGTTTTGTGCTACGTTTATTAATAGTTTAGGAGGAAATTAACAATGTCAAGAATAGGAAAAGCACCTATAGCATTACCTGCAGGCGTTACAGTTACGGTATCAGAAGATAACGTTGTTACTGTAAAAGGACCTAAAGGCCAATTGCAACAGGCTGTTGATAGCGATATCACGATAGCCCAGGAAGACGGGAACCTGCTGGTTCAGCGCCCGACCGACCAAAAACGTCATAAAGCATTACACGGTTTATACCGCTCGCTTTTAAATAACATGGTTGTTGGTGTAACCGAAGGTTACAAAACAACTCAGGAGTTAGTTGGTGTAGGTTACCGTGCCACTAACACCGGTAATACATTAGATTTAGTGTTGGGTTACTCTCACCACTACGTATTTGAATTACCACAAGAAATTAAAGTTACCACCACTGCTGATAAGGGTAAAAACCCTACTATCATCCTTGAATCAATTGATAAACAATTAATTGGTCAGGTTGCGGCTAAAATACGTTCACTGCGCACGCCAGAGCCTTATAAAGGTAAAGGTATTAAGTTTGCAGGTGAGGTATTAAGAAGAAAAGCAGGTAAATCAGCATCTAAAAAATAATCGTCATGGCAGCTAAACTATCAAGAAGAGACAGAATAAAAAAAGGCATCAGGAAACGTGTTTCCGGATCGGCCGAGCGCCCGCGCTTATCAGTGTTCAGGAGCAACAAAGGTATCTACGCACAGATCATTGACGATGTAACTGGTAAAACATTAGTATCAACATCATCTTTAGCTAAAGATTTTGCTGAGACTGGTAACAAATCAGATCAATCAGTTGCCGTTGGCAAATTGGTTGCTCAGAAAGCTATCGCAGCCGGAATTACTTCAGTGGTATTTGACCGTAACGGTTACTTATACCATGGCCGTGTTAAATCACTGGCTGAAGGTGCACGTGAAGGTGGTTTAAATTTTTAAACGGAACAGAAGATGTCAACAATCAACGTAAAAAGAGTAAAAACAAGCGAGATCGAATTAAAAGACCGCTTGGTAAGCATACAACGTGTAGCCAAAGTAACCAAGGGTGGACGTACTTTCAGCTTCAGTGCCATTGTGGTAGTGGGTGATGAAAATGGTGTAGTTGGTTACGGTTTAGGTAAAGCAAAAGAGGTAACCGAGGCAATTGCCAAAGGTGTTGATGATGCTAAGAAAAACCTGGTGAAAGTGCCAATTATTAACCAAACTGTTCCTCACGAGCAATATGGTAAATTTTCGGGCGGTTTTGTATTCATTAAACCAGCTGCAAACGGTACCGGTGTAATTGCCGGTGGTGCAATGCGTGCTGTGTTAGAGAGTGCCGGTATACATAACGTATTGGCAAAATCTAAAGGATCATCAAACCCGCACAATGTGGTTAAAGCAACTGTATCGGCCTTAGCGCAAATGCGCGATGCTTATACTGTAGCGCAACAACGTGGTATTAGTTTAGGTAAAGTATTTAACGGATAATCATCATGGCAAAAATCAAAATAACCCAGATTAAGAGCGTGATCGATAGAACGGAGCGCCAGAAAAGAACTGTTGAAGCGTTAGGTTTAAAAAAAATTAACCAAAGCGTGGAGGTTGAAGCTACACCTGCTATTATTGGCATGGTGCGTAAAGTAAATCATTTGGTAGCAGTAGAAAATATTTAATAAGATGAATTTAAGTAATTTAAAACCTGCAGAAGGTTCTACTAAAAGCAGGAAAAGAATAGGCCGTGGTACCGGTTCGGGCCGTGGTGGTACGTCAACCCGTGGCCATAAAGGCGCAGGTTCACGTTCAGGTACCAGCACTAAAGTTGGTTTTGAAGGTGGTCAGATGCCATTACAGCGTCGTGTACCTAAGGTTGGTTTTAAAAACCCTAACCGTGTTGAGTACGTTAGTTTAAACCTTGACGCTTTGCAAATTTTAGCTGATACTTATTCATTATCTTCAGTTGATTTTGAAGTAATGAAAGAGCACGGTTTAGCATCACGTAACGACCTTGTTAAGGTTTTAGGCCGTGGCGAACTGAAAGCTAAATTAGAAGTTAAAGCACATGCGTTTTCTGCTACTGCGCAAAAAGCTATTGAAGCAGCCGGCGGTTCAATTGTAAAACTGTAAATTTCCGATGAAGAAATTTTTCACAACATTATCCAATATCTGGAAAATTGAAGATTTAAGAGTGCGTATTACTAACACACTCTTATTTCTTTTAATATACCGCATAGGTTCATACGTAGTATTGCCTGGGGTTGATGCCAACGTGCTTCAGGCTCAGAAAGCTAAGGATGGTCTGTTAGGCTTATTAAACATGTTTGCCGGTGGTTCATTCTCCCGTGCATCTATTTTCGCGTTAGGTGTAATGCCTTACATCTCTGCATCTATTGTGGTGCAGTTATTGGGTATTGCGGTGCCTTACTTCACCAAAATGCAAAAGGAAGGTGAAAGTGGCCGTAACAAGTTAAATCAATGGACTCGTTACCTTACCATTTTCATTACTGCTGCACAAGCTTACGGATACGTTCACTCTCAGGTTCCTGAAAACGCTCAGCTAATTGGCAATGCGTTTATGTTTAACCTGGTAACTATCCTGTCGTTAACTGCAGGTACCTTATTTGTAATGTGGTTGGGCGAGAAAATCACCGATAAAGGTATTGGTAACGGTATTTCCCTGATCATTATGGTGGGTATCATTGCGCAATTACCTGGTGCAATTGTTGAAGAGTTTAAACTGAGAATTATCACCGGTGACGGTGGTCCGATCGTGTTTATCGTGGAAATGGTAGCTTTATTGCTGGTAGTTATGTTCACTATCCTGATTGTTCAGGGTACACGCAAAATTGCTGTACAATATGCTAAACGTGTAGTAGGTAACAAACAATATGGTGGCGTACGTCAGTACATCCCGTTAAAGGTTACTGCAGCTGGCGTTATGCCGATCATTTTCGCTCAGGCGTTAATGTTTATCCCGGCAACTATCGGTTCAATATTCCCTAAAATTCAGGCAAGCGCTGTTGTGATTGCGTTATCTAACCCAACTTCTTGGCAACATAACGTATTGTTTGCGATCTTGATTATTCTGTTCACTTACTTCTACACCGCCATTACGGTTAACCCGATACAAATGAGCGATGATATGAAGAAGAACGGTGGCTTTATTCCGGGTGTGAAACCAGGTTTGGCAACATCAACCTTTATCGGTGATGTTATCGACAGGATCACTTTACCGGGATCTATCTTTTTGGCCATGATTGCGATCATCCCTGCTATTGCAGGCTTTGCACACGTTAACAGCCAGTTTGCACGTTTCTTCGGCGGTACTTCACTAATCATTTTAGTGGGTGTTGTGTTAGATACTTTACAGCAAATTGAAAGTCATTTATTGATGCGCCATTACGATGGTTTAATGAAAACAGGCAGAATTAAAGGCCGTAGCGCAGTACCAACTGCAGCCGGTACTACTCCGCCTGCTATCTAAGAGAAAGAGCTAAATTAACTATGCCAAAGATTCATTATAAGTCTGTCGAGGAGATAGAACTAATAAGAGAAAGTTCTTTGCTGGTTTCTAAAACACTGGGCGAAATTGCCAAAATGGTAGCCCCTGGTGTTAAAACAATCGAACTAAATAAAATGGCAGAAACCTTTATCCGTGACAACGGAGGGGTTCCTGCCTTTTTAAACTACAGCGGTTTCCCATATTCTTTATGCATTTCACCTAACGATCAGGTGGTTCACGGCTTTCCCAGCGAATATGCTTTGAAAGAAGGTGATCTCATCTCGGTTGATTGTGGTGTGGTTTTGAATAAGTACTACGGCGATTCTGCATATACCTTTGCAGTTGGCGAAGTAAGCGTTGAAGCTAAAAAGCTGATGCAGGTTACTAAAGAGTGCCTGGTTAAAGGAGTTGAGAAAGCGGTTGTTGGCATGCGCATAGGCGATATAGGTTATGCAGTGCAGGAACACGCAGAGAAGAACGGTTTTGGTGTTGTAAAGGAACTGGTTGGCCATGGTGTAGGTTTACGCCTGCACGAGAAGCCTGAGGTGCCTAACTACGGTAAACGTGGCAGCGGCATTAAACTGGAAGAGGGTATGGTGATAGCCATTGAGCCGATGATAAACGCCGGAAAAGCAGGAGTAAAATTCTGGGACGACGGATGGACAGTATCTACCAAAGATGGCAAGCCATCAGCACATTACGAGCATACGGTAGCTGTTAAAAAGGGGCAGGTGGATATTTTATCGACTTTTTCTTATATAGAAGAAATTTTAAAAGAAAAATAAAATATATAAAATATTTTATTTAATTTTGCGTCCCGCTTTGGGCGGCGTATTTTGAAGTGTAACAGGCAATAGATGTGATATTTGAGATACGCGGTTAGTGTTTTAAAGCGGAACATCAATAAAAAAGATAAAGAAAGCAGATTTTAGAGTGAAAGGTGAAATGTATCACAAATCATAATCTAACATCTCAAATCTAAAAAACAAATATGGCTAAACAGTCCTCAATTGAGCAAGACGGAACAATTAGAGAAGCATTGTCAAATGCTATGTTTAGAGTTGAATTGGAGAACGGGCACGAGATTATAGCACACATATCAGGTAAAATGCGGATGCACTACATCAAGATTTTACCAGGCGATAAAGTGAAGCTTGAAATGAGTCCGTACGATTTAACAAAAGGCAGGATTACCTACAGATATAAATAAATATAAAGCGATGAAAGTTAGAGCATCCATTAAAAAACGCAGCGCTGATTGCAAAATCATTCGCCGTAACGGGAAACTTTATGTGATTAACAAAAAGAATCCAAAGTTTAAACAGCGTCAAGGATAATTAGAAAAAAGATATTGCGATAACTCGTACAACGGTAGCCGCCGTTCGGTTATGGCTTAAACATTTAAATTACAAATATGGCAAGGATAGCAGGTATTGATTTACCAAAAAATAAAAGAGGCGAGATCGGCCTTACCTACATTTATGGTATCGGTCACACTACCGCTCAGAACATTTTAACTGAAGCAGGTATTGATTTCAACATCAAAGTACAAGATTGGACAGATGAGCAGTTAACTGCTATCCGTACTATCATTAACGATAAAATCAAAGTAGAAGGTGCATTACGTTCTGAAGTTCAATTGAACATCAAACGTTTAATGGATATCGGTTGCTATCGTGGTACCCGTCACCGTAAAGGTTTACCTTTACGTGGTCAGCGTACTAAAAACAACTCACGTACCCGTAAAGGAAAACGTAAAACAGTTGCTAACAAAAAGAAAGCTACTAAATAATAACTGATTAATGAATGGTTGATTGGAGCTTGATGCTTTGATCAACCTTTCGTTAGGAATAGAATAAATTATAAAGACAATTAGTGGGTCCGGGTTTATTCAAAACTCAATAATTCATTAATTCAATAATTAAAAAAGAAAATGGCTAAAGCTAAAAAAGTAACCAAAAAGCGTATTGTAGTTGTCGAGTCTGTAGGTCAGGCACACATTAACGCAACTTTTAACAACATCATCATTACCTTAACTAACAACAGCGGTCAGGCTATCTCTTGGTCGTCTGCAGGTAAAATGGGCTTCAAAGGTTCAAAAAAGAACACTCCGTATGCAGCCGGTCAGGCAGCATCAGATTGCGGTAAAACAGCTTATGATTTAGGCTTACGTAAAGTTGAAGTGTTTGTTAAAGGCCCGGGTTCAGGTCGCGAGTCAGCTATCCGTACTTTGCAAACTACCGGTATTGAGGTTACTACCATTAAAGACATCACCCCGCTTCCGCACAACGGTTGCCGTCCAGCAAAACGCAGAAGAGTTTAATTCACTAATTTTTTAAAGCTAAGATTCACCGGCTGCGGGCCGGATGATACTTTAAAAGCACATAACAATGGCAAGATACACAGGCCCCAAATCAAAAATTGCGCGTAAATTCCGCGAGCCGATCTTCGGTCCGGATAAAGCGTTAGAAAGAAAAAACTACCCACCGGGTATGCACGGACCGTCTAAAAGACGCGGTAAAGAGTCAGAGTACTCAGTGCAATTAAAAGAGAAGCAAAAAGTTAAATACACTTACGGTGTATTAGAGCGTTACTTCGAAAACTTGTTCCACAGAGCTTCTGCTAAAGAAGGCATCACTGGCGAGAACTTGTTAAAATTCCTGGAAGCGCGTTTAGATAACGTTGTTTACCGTTTAGGAATTGCTCCAACCCGTTCTGGTGCACGCCAGTTGGTTGGCCACAAACACATTACTGTTAACGGCGAGGTTGTGAACATTGCTTCATACCAGGTTAAACCGGGTGATGTAATTGCGGTACGCGAAAAATCAAAATCATTAGAGGCTATTACAGCTTCGGTAGCTGGTCGTAAAATCAGCAAGTATAACTGGTTTGAGTGGGATGCAGCAGCCTTAACAGGTAAGTTGTTAAACTACCCTAACCGCGATGAGATCCCTGAGAACATCAAGGAGAACCTGATCGTCGAGTTGTACTCTAAATAATAAGATATGAGATTTGAGACATGAGATTTGAGATAAAATTCAAATCTCATTTTTCAGTTTCATCACCAATGAATTAACAAATTGTGATTTAGACGAAGAGTAGAGTAGCGAAACCCAGGTCTCACATCTCACATCTCACATCTCAAATCTATTACAAGCAAACAATTAATCAAGGATATAAATGGCAATATTAGCATTTCAGAAACCAGATAAGGTTATCATGCAGAAGTCAACTGACTTTGAGGGCACGTTCGAGTTCCGTCCGTTAGAGCCAGGCTTCGGTGTAACCATTGGTAATGCTTTACGTCGTATCTTACTTTCATCACTTGAAGGTTATGCGATCACTTCTGTTCGTTTTTCAGGTGTTACGCATGAGTTTTCGACCATTAAAGGTGTTGTTGAAGACGTTACCGAGATCATCCTGAACCTGAAACAAGTTCGTTTGAAAAAAACAGGCGAAACAGGCGATAGCGAAAAAATATTCGTGATCATTAACGGTCAGGATAGCTTTAAAGCTGGTGATATCACCAAATTCTCAAATAACTTTACTATTTTAAATCCTGACTTGGTGATCTGTAACATGGATTCATCAGTTACCCTGGAAATTGAATTAACGGTTAACAAAGGCCGTGGTTACATTGCCAGCGAGGAGAATAAAAATCCTGATGCGGCTGTAGGCGTTATCGCTATCGATTCGATCTATACCCCGATGAAGAACGTAAAGTATACCATCGAAAACTATCGTGTTGAGCAAAAAACCGACTACGAGAAATTAGTTTTAGATATCGCTACAGACGGTTCTATCCACCCGGAAGATGCTTTGAAAGAAGCAGCTAAGATCCTGATCCAACACTTTATGTTGTTCAGCGATGAGAACATGATGCTTGAAGCACAAGCTAAAGAAGAAACTAAAGAAGTTGACGAAGAGATTTTGCACATGCGTAAGATCCTTAAAACTGAATTAGTTGATCTTGACTTATCTGTACGTGCGTTAAACTGCTTAAAAGCAGCTGATATCCGCAGCCTGGCTGACCTGGTATCTTACGACGTTGCCGATATGTTAAAGTTCCGCAACTTTGGTAAAAAATCATTAACTGAAATTCAGGATTTGGTTAAATCGAAAGGCTTATCTTTTGGTATGAACCTGTCTAAATTTAAGTTAGACGAAGAATAATATGAACAAAATGGTGAGTAGCAAATAAATTGCTGCCCACCATTTTCTTTTTATAATAACTGAGTATGTAGTGAGGTGATCTCACCACTCTCCACTAATTAACAACGGAGTATTTGCATAATTCCGAGGGCTTGACTGAAAGGCCGCCCAACGGTATGCACGTGCCACAAACAACAAAACAATGAGACACGGAAAAAAAGTTAACCACTTAGGCCGTACCAACAGTCACCGTAAGGCGATGTTGAGCAACATGGCAACTTCACTGATACTGCACAAGCGTATCACTACTACATTGGCAAAAGCTAAAGCATTGCGCATTTATGTTGAGCCTTTAATTACAAAAGCAAAAAACGATACTACGCACTCACGCCGTACTGTATTTAGCTACCTGCAAGACAAAGATTCTACAAACATCTTGTTCCGCGAAATTGCTGAGAAAGTAGCAAGCCGCCCGGGTGGTTACACACGTATCATTAAAATGGAAAACCGTTTAGGTGATAACGCTGAAATGGCCCTGATTGAGTTAGTAGATTATAACACTGTTTACACTAAAGACGGTGGCGCTGCTGCAGCTAAAAAATCAACACGTCGTCGTGGTGGTAAAGGTAAAACTGCCGCTCCTGCTGTAGATGCAAAAGCTGAACCGGTTTTTGAAACAGCTGAAGTTGTTGAAGAAACTCCGGAAGCACCAGTTGCTGAAGCTACACCAGCTGTAGAAGAAGCTCCTGAAGCACCAGCTGCTAACTAAGAGAACGCAGAAAAAGGCGAATAATTTATTCAACTTTTAAGGATAATCGAAAGCCCTGTTCAATTGAACAGGGCTTTTTTTGTTTGAAAAAACTGCCAATCTTTTATTATTTTTATATAAAACATCGATATAATCCTTAATGTATCTCATCCTATATCAAGCTATCTGTATTTGTTTCTTTTTGCTGGCATTTATTGCGTTGTTCAATCCGTTAAGGGTTAATGTAGCCGCAAACAGATGGTTGGGGTTATTTTTTGCATCGGTGGGTTGTATGATAGTTAATGCCATACTATTTGAGTCGGGAGTTGCAAGGGGTTATCAACGATTGATTGCTTTCAATGAACTATCCCGGTATGCTATGGCTCCCGCTTTGTATCTGAGCATAATGCAGTTCACCACTCCGGATCGTACCATCAAGCTAAAAGATGGCCTTCATTTTATTCCGTTCTTCATTTTTTTTGTATTTATGGCACCGGTGGCGTTTGTCCCAGGTTATCAAATCGGTCATTTCCCCGTCGGTGTACCGCGTATAATTCCGCAAATTGTAGCGGCCATGGTAATAATTACCGCGAGAGCACAACTGGTTGTGTATTGGATTTTAAGTTACTATCAGCTTCATCAGCATCGCAAGCATATTCAGTTAGTTGTATCTGATATGAGGCCTGTAGACCTGAACTGGTTAAAATATTTATTATGGGGTATTGGGGTAATGCTGTTGCAGATGTATGTGCTTTTACTGTTTAATATCCATCCGATAAAAATTTATCCGGCGTTGATCTACCTGGCGGCTGCTTTAGCAGTTTTATATTATTCGCTTGCTCAAAAGGAAATTTACCCCTTTGCACCAACCGAACTTACAGCTATCAACCAGGTAATTGAAAATGCGGACAGAAAATTCAATCCATCGAAACAACGCATTCCGGACGAGCAAGCACAGTTATTACAAAACCGTTTGAAGCAATTAATGGCTACCGATAAACTTTATCTTGATAATGAGCTTAGTTTGCCACAACTGGCGGAAAGTATAAGCGTTTCCGTACACGATTTATCGTACCTGTTGAATGACCGCATGGGTGTTAATTTTTTCGAGTTTGTGAATACTTACCGGGTAGAAGAAGCTAAACAAATTATGTTGGACGATAAGTACAAACACCTCAATATCTTAGGTGTCGCTTTTAATTCGGGCTTCAATTCAAAAACTACGTTTAACACCGTGTTTAAAAAACAGACCGGTTTATCGCCAAGCCAATTTATCCAACAGGCTAAACTGAAAGGCCAACCTTCGGTATCGTTACCCGGATAATTTACATGGAATGCGTTCGGTTGGATAAATCGGAACGACGAGAGTAGCGCGTCGGCCTATTATTGTGAAATAAAACACAATAAAATGACACGTAAATCTTTCCTTCCGCTGGGCTTAGCCTCTACAGTAGCGGCCATCCTGGGAACAATCATCTTCGCGCGAATTTCAAGCCGCTTTTTACACTGGATGCCCGTTAAAATCCAGATTGCACTAAGCTTACTTTATTTACTACCGATGATCGTTTGGATTTTTGTTTTGAGATTCAAAGCAAAACGCGGAACGATCGATTTGCCACAACACACGGCTTTCTGGCAAAATGTAATACGGTATTTAATAGCGTTTGATTTAGCCATGTTTGGATTCGAGAAATATTTCAGGCTCCAATTTGTAGTTCCGTTGGGAATGCTGGATGATCCTTTTAGCGCGATACCCCGCGAAATGCTGATGTGGGCTTTTTACGGCCATTTCCGTGAAATGGTGATATTTATTGGTAGTTTAGAAATTGTTGGGGCTTTGTTATTAGTGTTCAGGCGCACCTGGTTGTTGGGCGCATTTGTGTTATTGCCTGTTTTGCTCAATATCCTGCTGCTGGATATTTTTTATCTGGATAACATTGTAAGGATATACGCGGCATTAGAAACATTGGCAGTTATTTACTTGATATTTATAGAGTACGATCGCTTAAAAGCATTCTTTTTTGTTGCCAAAAGTAACTTGGAGGGATTTAACTTTCGGAGCAAATGGACTACCTACACGCTACGCCTTTCAATTATTGTTATCCCATTAATATTGCATGCCAATAATCTTCCAAGGGACGTTCCTCAAGTTATGGGTAAATATGAGGTGACAGGTGTAAAGATCAATAATAGAGACGTTCCTTTAAATTCCTGTCCGGATACAGTGCCGGTAAAAATCTTTATCGATCGTAGCGATTTTGTATTTGGTTACACCGATTACAAGAAGAAAGCCATAGGTGGTTATGAATATAACGATGCTAAAAAGGAGCTAAAAGTGATGTGGCGGTATCCGCAAAATCATCCCGGTAATTTAGTAGTTAAAGTATTGCCGGGCGATAACCCGGATGCAAGGACACTGACAGGTAAAATGGGCGATGATTCGATAGAAGTAAAATTAACTAAAGTAGCTCCGGTTAATTAGACAAAAGCGCCCTTCTCAATTTGATCGAGGCGCTTTTGTTTAAGATATGTTTGGATATTTCAAAAACCAGTATTTACAGTCAACTCTTTCCAGGCCTCTAAATCTTGCTTAACTACCTCCATTTGCTGGTAAGCCAAGTTATACGCGTCCTCACCTAAAAAGAAATGTACCGGTGGGTTTGGTTCTGCGGCTATTTTAATTAAAGCTGCTACGGCCTTTTCAGGATCGCCGGGCTGATTGCCGTTAATTTTGTTTTGGTGCGCTTCCTGGCTGGCCCTAACTGATGCATAAGCGTCGATAGCGTTTTTCGGAACTGCTACTGAACCTGCGGCAAGGAATTCAGTGCGGAAATAGCCGGGGTATACGCCGGTAACTTTAATTCCAAGGTCTTTGGTTTCTTCGGCAAGCGAACCGGTGAAGCCTTGTACCGCAAATTTGGTAGCACAATAAATACCCCATCCCGGGAAGGCTGATGAATAACCGCCGATAGATGAGATGTTAAATATATGTCCCGAGCCTTGCGTACGCAGGTAAGACAGAGCTTTACGGATGACGTTTAATGAGCCAAACACATTCACGGTAAAGTTATCCCGTACCTCGTCATCGCTTAGTTCTTCCAGCGCGCCTAAAAGGCCGTAACCGGCGTTGTTAACTATTATATCTACGTGACCGAAATACTTAACTGTTTCGTCTATAGCCTGGCCAACGCTGGTTTCTGATGTCAGGTCGACCGCCAGTGGCAGGAAGTTATTTAGTGCGCCTACGGCTGCTGTCAGGTCGGCCAGTTTGCGTGAGGTTGCGGCTACTTTAAAGCCATGTGCTAATAATTGTTTTACAAGTGATAAGCCCAGACCTTTTGAGGCGCCGGTGACAAACCACACTTTTTGATTGTCCATGATATTTAATAATTGAGATTTTGGTGAATTAATAATCGGTAGACCGGGTAAGGTCTTCCCATTGGCGGTAGGTATCTTCAAGCAGATCAAGCTTGGTGAATGCCCTGCCGTAAGCATCGCTGCCTAATAGCAAATGCACTGGTGGTTCGGCCATTTCGGTTAGGCTGATAATCGCTTCGGCGGCTTTCTCCGGATCTCCCGCTTGCTGGCCATTCATGCCGGCATACTTAGCATGCGAGTTGCGGATGTCCTGGTAGGCATCAATGGTGTTTTCGGCCATTACTAAGGATTTCTCGTTAAGGAAACTGGTACGGAACGCTCCCGGAGCAATCACGGTCACTTTAATACCTAACGATTTTACATCTTGGGCTAATACTTCGCTCAGGGCAATCATGGCCGATTTGGCGCCAGCGTATACCGACCAGCCCGTAGCGCCTGCAATGCCTGCAATAGATGCGATATTGATGATATGCCCTGATTGCTGCCTGCGCAAAACTGGCATTACCTTACGGATGACATTGATGGGGCCAAATACGTTGATATCGAAATTGTCGCGGGTTTCGCGGTCGGTTAGCTCTTCAATGCTGCCACCGACGCCGTAGCCGGCGTTATTAACTACCACGTCGATTTTACCGAAAGTTTGTTCTGTTTGTTGGATGGCCGCCGCCACGCTGTCTTCGTTCGCCAGATCAACTTGCAGGGGCAGGAAGGCATCGCCGCTGAAGTTTACGGCTTCGATAATTTGAGAGATGCTGCGGGAAGTTGCTGCAACCTGGTGACCGGCTTGTAATAATTGTTTGGTTAACGATAATCCCAGGCCTTTTGAGGCGCCTGTAATGAACCATGTTTTTTTCTGTGCCATATCTTTTGATTTAATAGAACAAAAGTAGGGCAGTAAACAGGGCGACCGTTTGCGCTAATCAAACGATTAATTGCAAAATTCAAACAATCCGAAAAGAAGAAGGCGTGGCGCTGGTTTGTTTTTTAAAAAAGTTGTTGAAATGTGCCGGTTCTTCAAAACCCAGGCAATAGCTAATTTCAGATATATTCCAGTTGGTGTGCTTGAGCAGGGCTTTAGCTTCGGTAGTCAGGCGTTCGCAAATGTGCGATGTGGTGGTTTTACCGGTAGTCTGTCGGATAGCTCGGTTTAAATGATTAACATGTACCGATAACCGATCGGCAAAATCGCCGGCTGAGCGTAAGGTAAAACGTTGTGCAGGGGTTTCGATCGGGAACTGACGTTCTAACAACTCGGTAAATACAGCCGTAATGCGCGAATTGGCATCCGGGTGCTGATAAAGCGTTTCGGTCGGCTGGATCTTTAGTGCATAGTGAATCATCTGGGTAACGTAGTTACGTAACAGATCGTATTTAAAACGATAGTCAGATTCAATCTCTTCCAGCATTTTCTCAAATAAGCGGACGATCTCTTCTTCCTGATTTTCGCTCAAAGTATAAGATGGCTTGCCACCCGGCACAAACATCCCTAACTCATTGATATTGCCGCGCAGGCTTTCGGTAAATAACGATTCTTTGAAAATGCAGAAGAAGCCGGTAGTTTCTTCATCCAACGCTTCGAAACGGTAAGGTACATTGGGATTAAAAAAGATGAGCGTAGTACCATCCACCTCGATACTTTTATCGGCATAGTGGTAACGGTGCTTACCGCGAATTAAACTGATCTTAAAAAAATCACGACGCGAGTAAGGCGTAGCAACTTTACCACCCGTCCAGCAATCCTCTAACCGGAAAACATTGAAATGCCCGGGACCGGTTGCTATAACCGGTGGTGGCGTATTAAACTTGTGCGCGTAAAATTCTTCGAGTGTTTCGATGCTTTGCATAAAGCAAAGTTATGAAATTCAAACTAACTAAGGGAATCTCGAATTTCTGTTGTAAATAAGTAATTATCCAACTACTCAGATTGAGATATGATTGTTTGTTTGTCAAAAGGCTGTAATGCGCACGGTCGCCATACGTCTTTCTTAACCTTTACATATAGTTCAAGGCCGGTTTCGCTGTTTCCGGGATCGGTTTGCAGGTTGTAGTAATTGTTGGTGATGATCACCAGTTTCCTGTCCCGCGAAAATAAAGGTAACGACAACTGAGTGAACGGTTGATCCGGTTCGCCGGGCTTTTTCCAATCCGCATGATTCAATAAAGCAGTATCAAGATTCGTGACCGGTTGATTGGCTATCATCTGCTTACTAAAATAGCTACGCTCGTTATTCGTGATTTTTACTTTCATCATTTTGAATCCGTCACCGGTAAGGATCTGGGCGTTACTTATCCTGACTAATGATTGTTTTAAACGATCTGGCTTTTTGTAGGTGATATACCAGTTGAGGAAATCGTATTGCTCTTTTGGGGATGGGAGGGATTGGGCAAAACAGGATAGAAATGTAAATATTGCGATAAAAGTTAAGCCTACACTTTTCATATCGTGAAGCTAATAAATATATAACTAATTAAATAGTTATGCGCGTTTTTATTTGCACTATTTCTCACCCTAAACCCGGTAGCAGCGGAAAGCCCGTAAACGCAGCATAGCGAAGTGCGGACTTGCAGCGGATAACGGGGCTGTCGGAACCGAAGTGCTACTACCTTTCATTTCCTTTTTTCTTTTTGGGATTTCACAGATTGAAAATTGATTTCACCGATTATTTGGAAGATCTTATCCAACTTTATCTTTCGGACTTCCGGTCTTTCCGTCTTCCTGACTTCTCAGTATTTCTGCCAACCTGTCACCGTTGCGTCATTGAAACTGACGATTTATTACGTTTTGACTTTTGACTGCTGACTTTTGACTTGATTTTCCTGCCAAAGCAACATTGGCACACACCTTGTTAATATAGCTTTGTTAAGGAATAATATTAGTAAAGGAAAAAAATCAATCATATGTCTAAAATCATTGGAATCGACTTAGGAACAACAAACTCCTGCGTAGCAGTAATGGAAGGTAACGAGCCGGTAGTTATTGCAAATAGCGAAGGTAAACGTACCACACCATCTGTAGTAGCGTTTGTGGACAATGGCGAGCGTAAAGTAGGTGACCCTGCAAAACGCCAGGCCATCACTAACCCAACCAAAACCATTTATTCAATTAAACGCTTTATGGGTAACCAATACAACGAGGTTACTGCTGAAGCCGGCCGCGTACCCTATAAAGTGGTTAAAGGTGACAATAACACCCCACGTGTAGAAATTGGCGACCGTAAATATACTCCGCAAGAGATCTCAGCAATGATACTTCAAAAAATGAAGAAAACTGCTGAAGACTTTTTGGGTCATGAAGTTACCGAAGCGGTTATTACCGTACCGGCTTACTTTAACGATGCACAACGCCAGGCTACTAAAGAAGCCGGTGAAATTGCAGGCTTAAACGTTAAACGTATTATTAACGAGCCTACTGCTGCTGCCCTTGCTTACGGTTTGGATAAAGCGCACAAGGATATGAAAATTGCCGTGTTTGACTGTGGTGGTGGTACGCATGACGTATCGGTACTGGAGTTAGGCGATGGCATCTTCGAAGTAAAATCAACCGACGGTGATACCCACTTAGGTGGTGACGACTTTGACCAGGTTATTATTGACTGGTTGGCAGATGAGTTTAAAAGCGAAGAAGGTATAGACCTGCGTAAAGACCCAATGGGCTTACAACGCTTAAAAGAAGCTGCTGAGAAAGCTAAAATTGAGTTATCAAGCACTACTCAAAGTGAAATTAACTTACCGTACATCACCGCTGTTGATGGTATGCCTAAACACTTGGTTAAATCATTAACCCGTGCAAAATTTGAGCAACTGGCCGATAGCCTGATTAAACGTACTATTGAGCCTTGTAAAACTGCTTTGAAAAATGCAGGTTACAGCGTATCTGATATCGATGAGATCATCTTGGTTGGTGGTTCAACCCGTATCCCGGCTATCCAGGAAGCGGTTCAAAAATTCTTCGGTAAAGCGCCTTCTAAAGGTGTTAACCCTGATGAGGTTGTTGCTATTGGTGCAGCTATTCAAGGTGGTGTAATGACCGGCGAAGTTAAAGACGTGTTGTTGTTAGATGTTACCCCGTTATCGTTAGGTATCGAAACTATGGGTGGTGTAATGACTAAACTGATCGAATCGAACACTACTATCCCGACCAAAAAATCGGAAGTATTCTCGACCGCTTCAGATAGCCAGCCATCTGTTGAGATTCACATTTTACAGGGCGAGCGCCCAATGGCTTCGGGTAACCGCACCATCGGCCGTTTCCACTTAGATGGTATCCCACCAGCGCCTCGTGGTGTACCACAGGTAGAAGTAACTTTCGATATTGATGCTAACGGTATTCTGCACGTATCTGCTAAAGATAAAGCAACCGGTAAAGAGCAAAAAATCCGTATCGAAGCTTCTTCGGGCTTAACTGATGCTGAGATCAAGAAAATGAAAGAAGAAGCTGAAGCTAACGCTGATGCAGATAAAGCAGCAAGAGAAGAAGTTGAAAAACTGAACTCGGCTGATGCTTTGATCTTCTCGACCGAGAAACAATTGAAAGAATATGGCGATAAGATCCCTGCAGATAAAAAAGCCCCTATTGAAGAAGGCTTAACTAAACTGAAAGAGGCTTATAGCGCTAAAAACCTTGCGGACATTGATACTGCTCAGGCTGAGTTAAACAACGCATGGCAGGCAGCATCTGAAGACATGTACAAAGCATCGGCCGATGGCGGTGCCCAACCAGGTCCGGATGCAGGTGCACAAGGTGGCGGCCAGCCACAAGGTAACGCAGACAGCGTAACTGATGTTGATTTTGAAGAAGTAAAATAATCAAATCAATATATATAACGAAGCCCCGTTGAAATCATTCAGCGGGGCTTTTATTTTGGATTTACGGGGATGCCGGGCTTTTACGGGTAATTATGTTATACGCTATTAAAGCCTCTTTTTAAACCTTTTGCCTTCCCCCTTCAGTCGGTGCAAAACCGTAGGCTTTTTTAAAAGCGAATGAAAAATGAGATAGATCTTTAAACCCTACATCCACATATACATCCGATACTTTGCGGCCTTTTTCATTAATTAAATGATAGGCATCTTTTAGCCGCATTTGCTGCAACCATCGCCCGGGCGATGCGTGGAAGATCCGTTCAAAATCGCGTTTGAAGGTAGCCAGGCTGCGGCCGGTGAGGTAGGCAAACCTACTGATATCAACATTAAAACGATAATTGGCAGTCATGTAAGCTTCCAGATCTATTTTGCCGGGTTCGTTAAAATCAAACAGCGCGTTTTTTAATTCGGGATTAGTTTTTAATAAAATCATTACAGCTTCCTTAACTTTTAGGGCGCTGATAATGTCGTTGATCTCGCCGCTGCCACTAAGGTATGGTTTTAACGAATCTACAAAGTTTTGAAAGATGGGGGCAGGCTGCAGCAAAATGGCGCCATCGCCCTGGTAAGGGTGCTCTATCTTTAAATCATTCTCGGCGCTTAGGCTATGCAGCGTTTGCTGATCAATTACAATGCTCAGCGATTTAAACTCGCCGCCACCTGCCGGCGGGTATTTAACATATTTAGATAAATGGTTTCTGCGGAAAAAACGGTAGTCGCCTTCGTTAAAAACGTAATGCTTATCGCCCACAAAAACTTCCTGCCTGCCGGCCATAATGTAGCTGAATACATGGTCGGGAATAAATTGTTCTCCCTCGCGACTAGTATGCGAATAACAGGAATATAATATGCGCGGCGTGCCGCCGGTACTTTTGTGCATAACGTAAAACTAAGAATTTCTTCAGGTAAAAATAAGTCCCCGCCGTGCGCGGGGGACTTTGTAGCCTTGTTAGCGTTTAGCTCCCCATACAGCCTTACCTTCGGGCGTATCTAAAAAGTTTACTGCTCCGGAATGGTCGGTAGAAAGGGTTACCGGCATCCATTGTTCAAATTCAGCGTCGCGTACGCTATTGGCCTGTTTAACCATGCCGGCTGCTTCGCTGCCTAAAATTAAATGGATAGGCGGCTCGGGGTGCTTAGCCAAATTTACCATAGCCTGTGCAGCTTTATCAGGATCGCCCATCGGGATAAATTTGCCGCTCTCAAAAAGATCGGCACGTTTGTTTACCGTATCGTCATACTCGGGCATGCGGGTGGCATACGTCATTGATGCGCCGGCCCAGTCTGTACGGAAGCCGCCGGGTTCTACACAGGTAACCTTAATACCCAATGGCGCCAGTTCTTTGGCCAACGCTTCGCTAAAACCGCTCAGTCCAAACTTAGCTGCCTGGTAAATGGTAATCCCTGCATTGCCAACACGCCCGCCTACTGAACTGATCTGTAAAATACGACCACTACCTTGTCTGCGCATGTATGGTATTATGGCGCGTGTTATAGCTATTGGCGCATTTAAATTAGTCTCTAACTGGCTGCGCACTTGTTCATCGGTATAGGCTTCGGTAGCGCCTACAATGCCGAAACCTGCATTGTTTACTAAAACATCTATCCGGCCAAAATGCGTTACGGCTTCGGCTACCGCTACAGGTATCCCGGCATAGTCGGTAACATCTAATTGGATGGGTAAAATCTGTTCAGGATATTTTTGAACCAAATCGTTTAGGCTTTCGGTGTTTCGTGCTGTGGCGGCAACTTTATCGCCGGTGGCCAGTACGGCTTCTGTAAGGCTGCGCCCTAATCCGCGGGAACTGCCGGTTATGAACCAAATCTTTGTCATCGTGTTTTTATTTTTATTTAGATCAAAGATACCCTGCGCAGTAACCGAACGTTTTGTTGAAAAGCTCAAGTTGCTTTGTTAAAAAGCTCAGATCTGATTATTAGTAACGATGCGGCAATTACAAAAAAAGGCCTGATGAGCAATCATCAGGCCTTCAATATCGTGTAAAGCGAAAGCTTAAATCTTACCTAATAAAGCTTCTAATTTGTCATCCAGATCTTTACCGCGCAGGTTTTTACCAACGATTTTACCGGTTGGGTCTAACAGATAATTTTGTGGGATAGCCTGGATACCGTAAGCAGATGATACTTCGTTATCCCAGAATTTAAGATCTGAAACGTGTGTCCAGTTCAAGCCGTCTTTATGGATAGCTTCAATCCATTTGTCTTTAGCGCCGGGCTGATCTAATGATACGCCAAGTACGGTAAAGTTTTTGTCTTTGTAAGCGTTGTATGCTTTAACCACGTTAGGGTTCTCAGCACGGCAAGGGCCGCACCATGATGCCCAAAAATCAATCAGCACATATTTACCTTTGAAAGATGACAGGCTAACCATTTTGCCGGCAGTATCTGCCTGTGCAAATTCAGGAGCCATTTGGCCAATGCCTGTAGCTTTCCATTTCTCTAAACGCTCGGCATATTTTTTACCGGCAGTAGTGTTGCGTACACGTGCAGATAAGCCGTTGAAAGCCGGTGCAGCATCCGCATATTCAGGATTGTAGCCAACCAAAGTAGTAAGGTTGGTCACGCTCATGTACGAGTCAGGGTGAGTTTTAACGAAAGTTTTAAGCAACTCGGTTTGATCTTTTTGCACCGGGTTATACTTAGCCATAAATCCATCCATAAACTCTTTCGATTTCCGTTGCTCAGGAGTAGCTTTATTGTACTCAACCATCACAGCGTTTATCTTATCGTTGGCCGGTTTCATGTAAGCTTTAAATTCGGCATTGTCCAGGTTAGTCTTGGTGCCGGTAACCTTTGCTTTGGCTAACGAGTCGGTGCTTGTTACTTTAATCGTTCCTTTTTCAAGATAAAGGCCTACAACATCCTGCTTTTGTTTCCTGTCCAGGTTAAGGTAGCCGGTTCCTTTATAATCTAACAACAGGGTGGCATTTGTTAAATCCTTTACCTCGCCTTTAAACTTAAATTTCCCGTCAACCACATCGGCCGAGTCGGTTGTAGCTTTTTTATCAACCGTATAAGTTAAATAAGCTTTAGCAGGTGCTGGGGTTTTTCCAGCTTTGCCTTTAATGCTATAATGCATTTGGGCAAAAGCAAACGCAGGTAAGCCGGCCAGTAGGGTAAGGAGTACTTTTTTCATATTTGCAATGGTAATGATGTCTTAATATTAATATCAAATGCAATATATGGCTTTTGACTATATCTTACCAAAAATTTCGGCCAGTTTATTGTCAAGATCGTCACCACGCAGGTTTTTGGCCACTATTTTCCCGGTCGGGTCAATTAAAAAGTTTTGCGGAATAGAGCGTACAAAGTATAAAGCGGCGGCCGCGTTGTTCCAATATTTTAGGTCGGACACTTGCGGCCAGGTAAGGCCATCAAATTGTATAACGGTCAGCCAGTCTACCTTTTTCTCCTCAGGATCTAACGACACGCCCAAGATGGTGAACTTTTTACCCTTGTATTTATTATAGGCGCGTACCAGGTTCGGGTTTTCTAAACGGCAGGGGCCGCACCACGACGCCCAAAAATCAATCAGCACGTATTTTCCGCGGAACGATGACAGTTTAATCGGCAACCCGGCAGCATCGGGCTGGGCAAAATCAGGCGCCATGTTGCCAATGGCTACTGCCTTTAGTCCATTAATAGAATTGGCCATTAATTTACCCGCCAGCGTTGTCTTTAAACTATCCGACAGGCCGTTGTAAAGTGGTTCGATAACAGCCGGATCAGCAGATGGGCCGCCCAGTGAAATTAATGTTAACAAGCTTAAATAACTATTAGGGTTTCCTTTTACAAAAGTCTTTAGGATACCTTCCTGCTCGGTTTGTAAGGCCTTGCGTTTTGCCTGTGCGGTGTTTTGAAATTCTATAGAAGTTTGCTGCTCAATTGGTGCAGCAATAGTTTCGGTATTTAGTTTTTTAATCCGGGCGTTAACGGATGACAGCCGGGCAGCTAAACGGCTGTTATCCTCATTTATTTGCGAGCCGGTAATTTTTGCTGTCGCGATAGAATCGTTATCAGTGCCTGTGACGGTAATATTGCCTTTATCTACATACAAATTCAAAGCATCAAATTTGGCACCCTTAGGGAGATTTGGGCCCTGGCCTTTATGATCGAGCAGGATAGATGCCGTGGTAGGATAAGGTACTTCGCCGCTCAATAAAAAGTTGCCGTTAGTAATGGATGCAGAATCAAGCACCTGCGAAGCGCCTACCTGGTACACGATATAAACTTTAGCCGGGGCGCTTAAATCGCCTATTTTACCGGTGATAATAAACTTATTGGCTGGTATGCCAACGGGGACAGGGGTTGGCTTAAATACACTTGCTGGCGCCTTATTCGGGCTAAAGCTATTGGGGATTTGCGCAGTTGCTATAAAAGGGAACAGAGCGGCTACGCAAAAAAAGATTTTCTTCATTCGTCAAAGTTAAAACTAATAAACGCGTGCAGGGCCTATAAATTATAGGCAAGCCAGCTGCCATGTTTAAATAGGTTAGCGACAGGCCAAAATAGGATAATGACCGTATGCGGTATTGCGCTACTTTTACAAAATCCCAATAAGCCAAATTTTGTATGAATCTATTTAAAATCAAACTTAAAGCTACTAAACTGTCTGCGTTTTTGCTGCTGGTTTCGCCACTAAGCATCATCGCGCAGCAAAAAACTACCGGAAAAAATCAGGCCAATATCCTTTGGGATGACAAACCTGCCAAAACCTGGATGACGGATGCTTATCCAATAGGTAACGGTCGCATTGGCGCCATGGTGTTTGGCGGTGTAGAGCAGGAACGTTTGGTATTTAACGATAACACCCTGTGGACCGGCGACGAGAATAACCGCGGCGCTTACCAGGCCTTCGGCGATTTGTTTTTTGATCTGGATAGCAAAGCCCAGGCTACTGGCTATAAACGCGATTTGGATTTGAGCAATGCAGTCCACACCGTTGAATATACTCAGAGCGGCGCATCCTTTAAGCGTGAATACTTTTGCAGTTTCCCGGATAAGGTGATGGTTTTGAAATTTACTGCTGGTAAAAAAGGCGCTTACTCAGGTATCATCAGTTTAAAAGACGCGCATGATACACATACTACGGTAACTGGGAATACCATTCAGTTTAGCGGTCGCCTGCCAAACGGGATGACTTATCAAGCCACTGCTTTGGTAAAATTAGATAACGGGACAAGTAACATCGTTGCCGATAAAAACAACGGACAAGCATTGAGAATTGATAAAGCTGATGGGTTGACGATTATTTTTGCCGGTACCACCAACTTCATTAACAAACGCGAACAAAACTGGAAAGGCGAAAAGCCGGAAGTGAAGATCAAACAGATTATGGCTGCGGTATCCGCAAAATCGTATACCGTTTTGCTGGCCGATCATGTTAAAGATTACCAGTCGTTATTTAACCGAGTTAGTTTAAATTTAGGTAGTAGCGATGCTTCCGGTTTAAACCTGCCGACAGCACAACGCATTCTGTATTATAAAAAAGTAACCGATCATCAACTGGAGACTTTATTATTTCAATACGGGCGTTATTTGCTGATCAGTTCATCCCGTAAGGGTGGACTTCCCGCCAACCTGCAGGGGCTTTGGAACGAAACCAATAACCCACCATGGGGCGGCGATTATCACTCCAACATCAATATCCAAATGAATTACTGGCTGGCCGAGCCTACCAATTTGGCCGAGTGTAATATCCCGTATTTAGATTATATTAATAGCATTCGCGAGGTAGCCAAGCTGCATACACAAAAAGAATACGGTAAAGTGCGCGGCTGGACGGTACGTACCGAAAACAACAGTATGGGCGGCGACAGCTATACCTGGAACACCCCGGGCAGCGCCTGGTACGCACAAAGCCTGTGGGATCATTTCACCTTTAACCAGGATAAAGAATATCTAAAAACCTCCTCGTACCCGATTATGAAAGAGATTGTAGAGTTTTGGGATGACCACCTGAAACGCCGTCCCGATGGTACCTTAGTTGCGCCACTGGGCTGGTCGCCTGAGCATGGGCCGACTGAGGATGGCGTATCGCACGATCAGGAAATTATTACCGATCTGTTCACCAATTATATTGAAGCTGCAGACGTTTTGGGGATAGACAAACCATACCGCGACCATGTGGCTGATATGAAGGCGCATTTATTACAACCCAAAATTGGCAAATGGGGCCAACTGCAAGAATGGGAAACCGACCGCGACGACCCCAAAGATACCCACCGCCACGTATCGCATTTATTCGCGCTGTATCCGGGCCGGTCAATATCGCCGATCACTACACCCGAAATGTCGGCTGCTGCCAAGGTTAGTCTGCTGGCCCGGGGCGATGCATCAACCGGTTGGTCAATGGCCTGGAAAATGAATTTTTGGGCACGTTTCCTGGATGGTGATCATGCTTACACCATCCTGCAAAACTTTATTACGCTGGTTGGTGGCTCGGGTACCGATTATAACAACGGCGGCGGCATTTATGCCAACCTGCTTTGTGCGCACCCACCATTCCAGATTGACGGTAACTTTGGGTATACTGCCGGTGTTTCTGAAATGCTGCTGCAAAGTCAAACCGACGAAATTCAACTACTACCCGCCCTGCCATCAGCCTGGGCAGATGGTTCGGTAAAGGGACTAAAAGCCCGCGGTAATTTTGAGGTTACCGACCTGATTTGGAAAGACGGTAAGGTGGTAAAGGCAGCTATCAAATCCCTGTCAGGCGGTGAATGTGTTATCCGCAGCAAAACTGCTTTGGTGCCTGCCAGTCCGAGCGCCATGGTAAAAGATATTAATGGATTTAAGTATAGTTTTAAAACTGTGGCAGGGAAGGTTTATAGTTTTGGGGCGATGTAATAATTTACGCAGAAAGTCACAGACTTTCTGCATCCGTAGAGCTTCAGTCACAGACTGAAGCCAGTTGCTAATTTAAGCGCAACGGCCCGGGCAAATCTGCCCGGCCGTTGCGCTTTTTACTTTCGTCTGGCTTCAGTTTAAAACTGAAGCCTCAGGATCAGGGAAGTCTCCGACTTCCAGCATTATCAATATTGATGGAACGAATCAGATACAAATCTCAGTACTTCCGGTAATGAACCGCGCCAGTAGGTCCAGGTGTGGCCGCCATCGCGGATGCGGAATTCGTGGGGGATGGCTTTCTTTACCATAGCGATGTGTAGCAGGGCGTTGCCTTCAAATAAAAAGTCGTCGTCGCCATCGTCGATATACCAGCGTACGGCTTTCTTATCTTTTTCGGGCATATTATTGGCCAGCGCAATGGCGCTATAGCGGTTATAGTAATTGGTAGCTACCGAATCGGGTGCGTTTGGCAACGCACGTAGTACGGTCTTCTTGGCATCTTCCAAAGTAAACGGACCTACAGCGGCGCTTAGCGGGCAGGCTGAGCTGAATAATTCAGGGTGATGCATGGCGTACATCAGCGTGCCGCCACCACCCATAGAAAGGCCTGAAATGGCCCTGAAACGTTTCTCGGATTTTACCCGGTATTTTTTCTCTACATAAGGCATCAACTCCTGGAAAAAGAAATCCTCGTAATTCCAATCGCCTTTTAAATCGTTAAAATATCCACGGCGACCGGTATTACCGTCGGGCATAACAATAATCATTGGGGTGGTTGTGCCTTCTTTAATTGCCTTGTCGGTAATGCTTAGCACCTCGCCAAACTGCACCCAACCGGTTTGGTCATCACCTGATCCATGTAGCAAATACAATATCGGGTAAGTACGGCCTGATGTTTCGTAATCGGGTGGTAAGTAAACCGCGTACTTACGTTCCATCTTCAGGATTTTACTGGGAAGGGTCAAATTATCATAAACCTTACCGGTGGTTTGGGCAAATGCCGTAACCGCGCAGAAAAGCGCTATCGCGGCAGCAATTAATTTTTTCATCGTGTGGTTTTATTGGTTTGATAAATTTAGAACAAATTCATCGCCACACAAATACAAATTGCTGTTTTAGTTAGTGTTAGCTCAGCTTTTGATAAGTTCTCCACCAAAGGTCGGGCAGTTCGCCGGTGGTGGCCATTTTGTAATCATCGTAACGGCAGGGCACTAAATGGAAACGTGCGTTTTGCGAACCACCTGTCGGGTAAGGCACCTGCATCCACCATCGGTCTGATTTTTTGCTTTTTACAAATACCAGTTCGTGATCGTCGTGCTTCAAGCTGGTTTTGTAGATCAGGTATTGCGATTTTGGGTTCAGCGGAAAATCGCGCTTGCGGTTGTAAAAACCGTCGATAAAATACCAAACCATTTGCGATAATAAGGTAGCCGTTTGGCCATTGTTATCATAAGCGGGGTTAAACTCGTAAAACCCTATCGAGCTTAGCTTGTCGTTAAAACCTGCATAACGGCAAAGCTGGCAGGCTTCTTCGCCGTAAAAGCCATTAGGGGTTGCGTTGGCATTGCCTACCGCATCAGCAGATCGGATGGCGCCAATATCAAAACTGATCATGTTAGCGTTGCGGATCACCGGTTCGGCTACGGCCACCTGTCCGCTTAGTTCGCCCAGGCGGTGGGTATCGAAATAAAGCTTATCCATCACCCGCAGACTGTCCTGGTTAACAAAATAAGTTTGGTAACCTAAGTTGCTAAAGTTGAACAGGTAGTTAGGTTCGTGCAGGAAAATTTTGTTGAGGTATGATTCGGATGTTGTTTCAATACTTTCGGCAACGGTATCATCTTCCAGGTCAAAGCGCGGGTCCATCACCACTAAATCTACCTTTTGCTCCAGCTCTTCGTAAGCCAGGTATTGCGCGTAGGTGATATCCTGTCCGCCGCCAATAATAACCGGGATAATATCTTTTTTAACCAGTTCAGCCACTACGGTTTTAACCGCAAAATAAGTGTCGGTTATAGTAGCGCCGGGTTTAATATTCCCCAGATCTACAATTTTGGTGGTGTAGCCGCCCTCGTAAAGCAGGTATAGTTTTTCGCGCACGTAATCCGGACCAAGCGCACAGCCTGAGTTGTTGATGGCGTTACGGTCGTCCATTACGCCCACAATGGCGATATCAAATTTTTCGCTCTCCAGATCTGGAAAATCGACAGAGTGATGCACTATCTTATTGCCCATGTGGCTGTTAAAGAACCCGTTTTTGGGAACTATCTTTTTCAGGTCGATAGGCGAAAAGAAATCTGATAATGACATACGATGCAAAGGTAATAAAAACCCCCTAACCCCCTAAAGGGGGAACAGAAAGTTTATAATGGGCGAAGACTAACATAACTTTTTGCATTCTTATTCCCCCTTTAGGGGGTTAGGGGGTTTTTACTACATTTGTGGCATGATCCTCATCACCGGCGCAACAGGTTTCCTTGGTTCTGAATTAGCTATGCAACTGGCGCGGCAGGGTACGGCTATCCGGTGCATTAAACGCAAAAGGAGCGTTATCCCTGCTATTTTAATCCCTTATCAAAACCAAATTGCCTGGGTTGATGCCGATCTATTGAACTACGCCGATTTAGAGCTGGCGTTTGAAGGCATTACAGAGGTTTATCATTGCGCGGCTTGGGTATCGCTGGTACAGACCGATAAGGAGCCGATGATCCTTACCAATGTAGAGGGCACTTCCAATGTAGTTAACTTATGCATCTTAAACAACGCGCGATTGGTGCATGTAAGTTCGGTGGCTGCTGTGGGTGATGCTAAGCCGGGTGAACTGATTACCGAGAACGACCACCTGGATCAGGCATTGGTGCACGATGGCTATGCTACCTCTAAACTGGAAAGCGAGATGGAAGTATGGCGCGGCATTGCCGAGGGCTTGGATGCCGTTATTGTTAATCCATCCATCATCATTGGTGCTAACGCAGGTACTTTGGGCAGCGGCAAAATTTTTGAAATTGTACGCAAAGGGCTAAAATATTACACCAGCGGCAGTATAGGTTTTGTGGATGTGGAAGATGTAGCTAAAAGCATGATCCTGCTGATGGAGAGTGTTATAAGCGAGCAACGCTACATTATCAGCGCTGAAAATCTGGAATATAAATACGTGGTCACCGAAGCAGCCAAAGCCTTAGGCGTAAAGCCAGCCAGTAAAGAAGCCAAACCCTGGATGATGGAACTGGCCTGGCGTGCGGCAGCTTTTTGGGCAGCCATTCGTGGTGGTGCGCCGGCTATCGATAAGGTATCGGCACAAAGCGCTAACATTCAACGACGGTACGATAACAGTAAACTGAAACAAGCCATTGCTATCGATTTTAAACCTATCGGGCAATCCATAGTCGAAATTGGCAACCGGCTAAAAGCTTAATGTTTATAAGTATTAAAAACCTATCTGCCTTATGCTCATTATATTTGTAGCCGTTAAAGCTATTATAATATAATGCCATTGATATATACCCGATCTTTTTTTGCTACCCCAAACAAATTAGTCCTTGCGCTGATATTTTTATTTGCCGGGATAAATGCGTTTGCACAAACCGCACCTGTAGAACGCGAAGCAAATTACAAATTTAAAACCGTGGTGATAGATGCCGGTCACGGGGGTAAAGATCCCGGATCGCACGGGGCTAATGCGAAGGAAAAAAATGTGGCGCTTGCCATCGCATTGAAGCTGCGTGATGCCATTAATGCCGATCTGCCATCGGTAAAAGTAATTATGACCCGCAGTACGGATGTTTTTATTCCGTTAGACAGGCGCGCCGAAATTGCTAACGAAAACAAAGCCGATCTGTTTATTTCTATCCACTGTAACTCGTCACCACAAAAAACGGGTACCCGCAGGGGGGCTTTACTATTAGTTTACGGATATCACCGCAAGGGTGAACAAATGGAAGCCCTGCGCGAGAATGCATCTATTTACCAAGAAGATGACTATAAGACCAAGTACAAAGGCTATAAAGGCGACGACCCCACCTATTTTATTTTACTAAACGTAATGATGCAAACCTACCGTGCCCAAAGCATTAAGTTTGGTAAGATGGTGGATGAAGAATTTACCCAGCACGACGGTCGCCGTAGCGAACATGTGCACGAGCAGGGCATCCTGGTACTGGCCCACAGCGGCCTGCCATCGGTAATGGTGGAAACAGGTTTTATTAACAACCCTGAAGACGAAAGATACCTAAGCTCGGAAGACGGGCAAAACGAGATAGCGCAATCTATACTGCGCGCGTTGAAAAAGTATAAAAAGAATATCGAACATAATTAATTCCCTTATTGGGATTAATAGTATGCGTTGTAGAGCCAGATAATTATCTGGCTCTACGTTTTTAAGGCCTACAGTTTTAAGACAGATAAGGACAGTACCTAAGCAATTAAATACTATTTTAGGTGCGTAAACCAATATTATGATCCTATCTGCCAAAGTTCGCGGCCTTGTTGTGCTGCTTATCGTCCTTGCAATCAAATCGTCAACTGTCTTTGCACAGACAATTATCGGCGCTACCGATTTAAAATGCGAATACCTTGCCGACCCTATCGGTGTAGATAACCCTAACCCCCGTTTTACCTGGCGGCTGAATGATGATCGCCCGCTGGCCACGCAAACCTCTTACCGCATTTTGGTAGGCACCAGTATTGCCGATCTGGCAACAGGAAGCGCCTGGAATACCGGCTGGCTTAAATCTGATGCATCCTTGATTAGCTATAACGGCCGCGCGTTGCAACCTTTTACCAAATACTACTGGCGCATTGATATTGCCGATAAAGACGGCGTGAAACACAACGGTGCCAAATCATCAACCTTTGAAACCGGGATGATGAACATGAGCAACTGGAAAGGCAGCTGGATTAGTGATGATGGTGATGTGGCTTTAAAACCTGCGCCTTATTTCCGTAAACTATTTTCTACAGCTAAAAAGATCAAATCGGCAAGGGCCTATATCGCTGCCGGTGGTTTGTACGAATTATACATCAACGGCAGGAAAATCGGCGATCACCGGTTAGACCCGATGTACACCCGTTTTGATAAACGCACCCTGTACGTGGCCTATGATGTTACCGCCAATATGCTGGCCGGTAAAAATGCGGTAGGCGTATTGTTAGGCAATGGCTGGTATAATATGCAGTCGACCGCGGTATGGGATTTCCATAAAGCGGCATGGCGTGCCCGCCCGACTTTCTGTTTGGATTTAAGGGTAACTTATACCGATGGTACTACCGAAACCATTACTTCAGGCGCCGACTGGAAAACAGCTTTAAGTCCGGTGATATTTAACAGTATTTATACCGCCGAACACTATGACGCCCGTAAAGAGCAACCGGGATGGAACACCATTAATTTTGATGACAGCGCCTGGAAACCTGTAACGGCTCGTACCGCGCCATCAAACAATATCGTATCGCAGGTAATGTACCCGGTGCGCAATGTGGAGATGATTCCATCTAAAACCATGACTACCCTGAACGATAGTACTGTGGTGTTTGATTTGGGACGCAACATTGCCGGTGTAAGCCAATTTAAAGTAAGCGGCCCGGCCGGTACGGTGATTCACCTGAAACATGGTGAGCGTTTGTATAAAAATGGGCATGTGGATATGTCTAACATTGATGTGCACTATCGCCCTAAAGATAAAACCGACCCTTTCCAGGTTGATATTGTAACGCTGGATGGTAAAGGCGAAAAAACTTTTATGCCGCACTTTAACTACAAAGGCTTTCAGTATGTGGAGGTAACCAGCACCCAGCCTATCAAACTGACTAAAGAGAGCCTGGTAGGTTATTTTATGCATAGCGATGTACCGGCAACCGGTCATATCGCATCGTCAAATCCGGTGGTTGATAAAATGTGGTTCGCTACCAATAACTCTTACCTGAGCAACTTGTTCGGTTACCCTACCGATTGCCCTCAGCGCGAGAAAAACGGCTGGACGGGCGATGCTGCTATTGCCAGCGAAACCGGCTTATATGATTTTGATGGTATCACTATTTACGAAAAATGGCTGGCCGATCATCGCGATGAGCAGAAGCCTGATGGTGTGCTACCATCCATTATTCCTACCGATGGCTGGGGTTACGAGTGGGGTAACGGTCCGGATTGGACCAGCACTATCGCTATCATCCCATGGAATATCTATTTGTTTTATGGCGATAAACACCTGTTGGCGCAAACGTATGATAACATTAAACTGTACGTAGATCATATCAACGAGAAATACCCAACCGGCTTAACTACCTGGGGCCTGGGCGACTGGGTGCCGGTAAAATCAAAATCGCCGGTGGAGCTGACATCTACTTGCTATTATTATAAAGACGCCCGCATTTTATCGGCCGCAGCCAAATTATTAGGCAAAAGTGCCGATGCTGCCAAGTATGCCGAACTGGCCGAAAAAATTAAAACCGCCTTCAATCAAAAATATCTGAATGTGGAGACCGGCATTTACAACACCGGCATCCAAACCGAGTTAAGCTGCCCGTTGTATTGGGGTTTAGTTCCTGATAATTTGAAAGGCAAAGTTGCTGCTAACCTGGCAAAAAGGGTTGAGGCTGATAATTTCCATTTGGATGTGGGATTGCTTGGTCAGAAAGCGATATTAAACGCCCTGAGCGAAAACGGTTATGCCGATGTAGCCTACAAAGTTGCCGCGCAGGAAACCTACCCATCATGGGGATGGTGGATTCAAAATGGAGCTACCACGCTGTACGAGAACTGGAAAATCGATTCGAAAAATGATATCTCGTTAAACCACATTATGTTTGGCGAGATTGGCGCCTGGTTATATAAAGGCCTTGGCGGGATTAAACCCGATGAGCAAAAGCCCGGCTTTAAAAACGTATTGCTATCACCAAATTTTGTGACCGGTTTAGATAGATTTGAAGCAAGTTATAAAGGCCCGTATGGTACCATCCTGTCATCGTGGAAAAAAACAAAAGGACTGGTTACTTATAACGTGAACGTGCCGGCCAACTCGACTGCTACCGTTAATTTGCCGGTAATGGAAGGCGCGAAAGTTTACCTGAATAATAAAGAGATCAAAGATAAAACCACCCAGTTAGGTGCGGGTAAATACCAGTTTGAGTGGAGATAGGAATTTTTAGAGAAAGTAAAAGGTCGGCACCCATAAAGTGCCGACCTTTTTTTATGCCCATTAATTACCGAACAATTTGCAAAATAAAAACGAATTTCTATATTTGGGTAATTGATTACGTAATTGATTTTAATATGAATTTTTACGATAAAGCAGGTAAGATGGCCTTAGGTAGCAGATTGCGTCGATTAAGCGAAACGATAACCGAACAGGCAGGGAAGATCTATTCTATGTACGATATAGATCTGCAGCCCAAGTGGTTCCCCGTATTTTATGCGCTTTCGGCAAGCGAGCAAAAATCTATCACCCAAATTGCCGCTGAAATTGGTCATTCACATCCATCGGTAAGTACCATTGTTAAAGAGATGCTTAAAGCAGGTTTGGTAGCCGAAAGCCCCGGAGCAGATGCCCGGCGGAACAATATCACGCTGACGGAAAAAGCGCAATCAATTAATACACAAATACAGGCGCAGTATACCGATGTAAATGCAGCCATTGAAAAAGCTTTAAGCGAAACACAACACGATTTATGGAAAGCCATAGCCGAATGGGAATTTTTGCTCGATCAGAAAGACCTGTTAAAACGCGTTGCCGATGAAAAAAAGATCCGCGAAAGCGGCGAAGTGACTATCGTTGACTATGAGCCTCAATATCAGCAGGCGTTTAAACAATTGAACGAGGAATGGATAACCCAATACTTTAAAATGGAAAAGACGGATTATCTCTCGCTCGATCATCCCGACGAATACATTTTGAATAAAGGCGGGCATATCTTAATTGCCTTATACAAGGGCGAACCCGTTGGCACCTGTGCACTGATAAGAATGGACGGCAGTACTTACGAATTAGCCAAAATGGCTGTATCGCCATCGGCCAAAGGAAAGGGAATTGGCTGGTTACTGGGGCAGGCGGCTATTGCTAAAGCACAACAACTGGGCGCAAATAAATTATACCTGGAAAGTAATACCATTCTAAAACCGGCTATTAACCTGTATCATAAACTCGGCTTTAAAAAAGTAACGGGTATCCCATCACCTTACGAGCGGTGTAACATCCAGATGGAGCGGCTTATTTAATAATTCTGACGGGCTTCTTGTTCTCGTCTATCGCTACAAAGGTAAAGCTGCCGTGTATGGCCAGTTCGCGGCCTTCGGCATACATTTGCTCAATGTAAATTTCTACTTCAACCTTAAGGCTGGTATTGCCTACGTGGCCAACGCGCGCTACCAACTCAATAATAGTCCCCGCTGGGATGGGTTTTTTAAAATCTATCCGGTCGCTGCTTACGGTTACCATGCGCTGGCGGCTAAAGCGGGTGGCGGCAATAAAAGCCGTTTCATCCATCAGGTGCATGGCGGTACCGCCGTAAAGGGTGTCGTAGTGGTTGGTAGTATTAGGGAAAACAGCCTTAAATATGCGTGTTTCTGATTGATCAATGCGTTCTTCTAAAGTCATAGCTTTTTTAATGGGGCTAATATAGTCTGCATTTTTTGTTTAGTCAGTTTAATATTCATTTCATGCCTGATGCTTTGCAGGCAATGCCTGCACAGGCAATCCGCATAATTTTGGCGGATATAATCCCATTCGGTATCGGTAAAGCTCAGGCCATTGCATTGGCACTGTAAAATGCTGCCCACCTTACATTCAAACGAGCCATTACAGCGTGGACAATGTTTAGATTCGTGTTGTGCCATGTGGAGAGGGTAAAAATTGCTTTGGTTTATTTTTATTTCGGCTATGCTTTTCCACCGACAGCAAACCGCTTCCGGGCGAAATCAGGCAGAACGTGGTGGCCTGTGTGGTGGGTAGGGCATTGGCTTCGTGCTGAAGCGTTGGCTTGAGGGTGCGAAGCGGGGCTCGAAGGCTCGGCCCTGTGGTTCTGCCTGATTTGCAGGGCAGGGGCCTGTGCGGCAAAGGAAGCATTTTGCTGTCTTGATTTTTGGTTCTTTTCATCAAGGAAAAGAACGGCGTGTGATGATCAGGCATCGTGTCAATTTATAGCTTTTAGTATTTAAAAAGCCGGGCGGCATCACCCGCCCGGCATCATTATTAAATTACTTCGTTTACCGTTTCACGCATTTGCTTGGCGGCGGCAACCATTTCAATCAGCGCCTTTTTGGTTTCGTCCCAGCCGCGGGTTTTCAGGCCGCAATCAGGGTTAACCCAAAGCTGACTTTCGGGGATCACGGCTTCCGCTTTTTGCAGCAGGCTGATCATCTCCTCGCGATTAGGCACACGCGGCGAGTGGATATCATAAACACCCGGACCAATCTCGTTAGGGTATTTAAAATCTGCAAAAACATCCAGCAGTTCCATTTGCGAGCGAGATGTTTCTATGGTGATCACATCGGCATCCATATCGGCAATGTTTTTAATGATATCGTTAAACTCCGAGTAGCACATGTGGGTATGAATCTGCGTATCATCCTGTACCCCGCTGGCCGAAATGCGGAAAGCACGTACCGCCCAGTCAAGGTAGGTAGCCCAATCGGCTTTGCGTAAAGGCAAGCCTTCGCGAATGGCAGGTTCATCAATCTGAATGATCTTGATTCCAGCAGTTTCCAAATCAACCACCTCATCGCGGATAGCTAAAGCAATCTGCGTACAGGTTTCAGACCGTGGCTGATCATTCCGCACAAACGACCATTGCAGTATCGTAACCGGTCCGGTCAACATCCCTTTCATCCATTTATCGGTTAAAGATTGCGCATAGGCCGACCATTTAACCGTCATAGCTTCCGGGCGCGATACATCGCCATAAATAATTGGCGGCTTCACGCAGCGGCTGCCATAGCTTTGCACCCAGCCATTTTGCGTGAAGGTAAAACCGGCTAACTGTTCGCCAAAATATTCCACCATATCGTTACGCTCAAACTCGCCGTGCACCAAAACATCCAGGTCAATATCTTCCTGCCATTTTACGGCTTTGGCGGTTTCTTCTTCAATCAGCGTATTGTATTCTGCTTCAGTCAGCGATCCTTTTTTGTAAGACGCCCGCCAGCTGCGGACTTCGGCCGTTTGCGGGAACGAGCCGATAGTAGTTGTGGCAAACAAAGGCAGCTTTAATAAAGCCTGTTGCTGTTGCCTGCGAGTTGGGAAAGCATTTAAGCGTTGTGCATCGGCATCGGTAATGCCATTGACCCTTTGCTTAACGGCTGGGTTATGGATCAATGTTGAATTTTTGCGATTAGCTTGCGCTGTTTTATTGTTAGCTAATTGCTGCAAACTGCTGGCCATGGGCTGATCATAAGCCAGGTTTTTCAAGGCAACTACCTCGTCAACCTTTTGGCGGGCAAAGGCCAGCCATTGCTTTAGCTCCGGCGTTAAAACTTCCTCGTTATGCTCGTTTTGCAGATCGCAAGGGGAGTGAATCAATGAGCAAGACGGGGCAATCCAAACCCTATCCGCACCTAATTTTTCTTTTGCTTTTTGGATGATGCTTAACGATTGCTCAAAATCGTTCTTCCAAACATTGCGGCCATCAACTACGCCTAATGATAAGATAATTTTATCTGACAAAGCTTCAATCACCGCATCCAATTGCTGCGGCGCACGGACTAAATCGATATGTAAAGCATCTATTGGTAATGATGTGGCCAGTTCGGTATTATTACCCAGGCTTTCAAAATAAGTAGCAACCTGGATCTTCAGGAAAGGGAATTCTTTACGTAATTGTTTGTAAGTATCGCGGTAAACCTGCTGTTCTTTTTCTGTCAAATCTAACGTTAAAAAAGGCTCATCAAACTGGATCCATTCGGCGCCCAGATTTTTTAATTTGTTAATGATCTCGATGTAAACAGGCAATAGATTTTTAATCAGATCTATCTTTTCAAAACCTGCTTCCTTTTCTTTACCCAACAGTAAATAAGTTACCGGGCCAATTAAAACGGGTTTGGTAATAATGTCCAGTTGCTTGGCATCATAAAATTCATCGATAACCTTAGTGCTGAATAATTTAAACTGCTGGTCCTTATAAAACTCAGGGACGATGTAGTGATAGTTGGTATCAAACCACTTGGTCATTTCCATAGCGGTTACATCTAAACCGTTTTTCTGATACCCGCGAGCCATGGCAAAGTACAGGTCTAACTCTTCGCCGCCGTTTTTCAGGATCACCTCGTTGTAGCGTTTGGGGATAGCGCCAAACATTAAGGAATGATCCAGCACCTGATCGTAAAAAGAAAAATCGTTTGATGGGATGAGATCTATCCCGGCATCTTTTTGAATTTGCCAGTTTTGGTGCCTGATGGCTTTACCCACCGTTTGCACATTTTTTAATCCTGTTTTGCCTGCCCAGTAGTTTTCGCAGACTTTTTTCAATTCGCGCTGGTTACCAATACGCGGGTAACCTAAATTTTGCGTTAGCATGTCTTTTAAAAATTAAATAAATAATTCGGTTAAAAGCGCTTAGCTCAACTTCGCAATGCGTTTGTAATATGTGGATGAAAGAGAAAGAGACGCGCGCAGGCACAGGCATCCCCGTAAGGGAAACCGGTAAAAAAACTGCACATCATACCCCGACCTTGCCTCATATCGCGAAAGCATTGTCAATTCGGTGATGGGCAGGTCTCCTGACTTGTAACAGTTTTTGCCGTCCTTCCCATCTTGAAGACAGTGGACATACCAGGGGCAAAAACCTTATTTGTTACTTACAGTTGCGCGACAGTTCGTGATTTGCACACGATTCCCTATTAATTTATAGCTAAGTAAAACCTATACCGGTTGATGAAGAAAAGTAAAGAACTTGTTCGGGCTTAAAGGTAGGTAATAAGCCTGAATGTTGGTACAGGGATTTTTTATCCGGATAAATTACTTGATAATAGCTACCCAACCCGATAGCAACTTGAACGCGCTGTTTTTAGGATCGATAATGTAATAATACACTCCTGCCGGCAGTGTGTTGCCATTTTGCGTGCCATCCCAGGGTTTTACGTAGCCGGCAGAATGGAACAGCGCTCGCCCGTAACGGTCGAAAATATCAACCGTATTGTTGGGATAATTGCTGAGTGCGCTGATATTCCACAAATCGTTAATACCATCGCCATTGGGGGTGAATGAGTTGGGGATATTGATAGGTATAAACACTGGGATGGTAATAGATGCTGTTGCCTGGCAACCTGTCGGTCCTGTCACGGTTAATTGATAGGTGGTGGTGCCATCCGGTGTAGCCACGGGGTTGGCAATGGTAGGGTCGCTTAACCCCGCCGCCGGCGACCAGCGATACGATACGATATTGCCCGTAACAACCGGCGATAAGGTGATACTTTGTCCTTTATTAATAATAGTTGGCTGTGATGTAAAAGCTACTGATGGCACATGCACCGTGAGCGAATTACTTTTAAAAGGCCCCACGCAGCCGTTGGTTACAGTTACCACGCAGGTAATCACGTCGGCATCTTTTAAAGCACTGGTGGTAAATGTGGTGCTATTACTGCCAGAAACCTCTACATTATTTACCGACCATTTGTAAAAAAGCACTACGCTAAGCGGTGCACCAGGAGCACTGGCCGTAAAAGTAACAGGCTGTCCACTGCAAATGTTAACGTTGGGGGTGCTGATTACAGGCGTTAGTGTAAAGTTATTGAATACACTGGTGAAAATTTTGTTTGATGTGGCTGTTTTTAGCGCCGCGCATTTATCGGCTACGGTAATGATGCACGTTACGGCATCGCCATCTTTTAAGGTGGTTGACGAAAACGTAAAGCTGTTGGTTCCGGCATTGATACCGTTTACCTGCCATTGGTAGGCCGGGGCCGCAACAAAAGTATTGGCGGTAAAAGTAAAATTAGTGCCTGCGCAAACGGTACTGTTGACAGATGAAGTAATGCTGACCGTAGGCGTAATAACGGGCGACACTTTAACCGTAAGCGCAGCCGCAGTAACGGTTTTAGCTACAAAACAACCAGCGTCGTTATTGGTGACGGAGCAAGTAACCTGATCGCTATTCAAAAGGGTACTACTGGTAAATGTTGGGCTGTTGGTGCCTGCGGCGATATCGTTAACTGTCCATTTGAATGTTGGGTTGGTGCCGGCGTTGGTGTAATTGGCTGTAAAGGTAAAGCTTTGGCCTGCGCAGATATCCAGCGTTGGTGCGCTGACAGCAATATCAACTTTAAGATTATTATTCACTTTGATGGTCAGCGCGTTTGATGTTATGGAAACCGTGCAGCCGGTGGTAACCATCATTTTGCAGGTTACCACGTCGCCATTTTTTAAGGTTGATGTGATGTAGCTATCGGTGCCGGTACCAACATTGGCTCCATTGAGCAGCCATTGAAAAGTTGGCAGGCCGGGAGTGTTGGCCAATACAGCCCTGAATGTTACTGTAGCACCATCGCAAATATTTTGTGATGAGGCTGTGATGTTGATTGATGGCGGCGGTGCAGGTGAATTATCTGGAATTACTTTAAATGATTTTGTGCCGACGGTTCCAAACTCATCCGTTGCTGTTATGGTGACTGTTATTGGCGCTGTGCCGCTGATGATAGTCCCGGCAGCCGGGCTTTGCGTGTATTTGATGTTGTTGCTGCAACTGGAATAGGCGCTGGCTTTGGTAGTGTAATCGGCCAGTACAGTAGGGCAAATGCCGGAGATGGGAACAGTCACATCGTTAAGTGCAGAAGTAAAAGTCACTATCCCGGTAACATTCACCGTAACCTGTGCGGTAGTGGTCACCAGGTTAATATCCGGTACGTTTGCGGTATTCCTTGCGGTGATGGTAAAGGTTTGCGGGCCAAGTTTGTTGCAATCAATTGTAGCCGGACTAATGGTTACAGCAGGTGTGCTGTTATCGCATAGGGTTACGGTGGCCAGGTCGGCCAATTTTGCAGTGTACGTACCGCTTGCGTTCAGCTGAACGGTGATAGGTTGCGGCAATGGTGTAATTACCGGCTTTGCCCGGGCTATCACGTTAAAACTAATACTGCCTTGGCTGCCATACTGATCGATTGCGGTTAAAGTTATTTTGGTGGATACATTGACTGTTAAAGGCGTACCCGCAGCGGGTACTTGGATATAGGTGAGGTTTGCAAGCGGGCAAGCTTTTATGTTTGGATTCACCGTAAAGTCAGGTACTATAGACTTGCAGTTGGCATCGGTAATGATAGTTACATCGGGATGCGCGGCAAATACCGGGATCGCAGCAATGATTACGTTCACGGTTTTTGATGCAGTGGAAGTGACGTTTCCGCCGGCATCAATGGTGGTTGCAGTAACGGTTACCGTTTGCGGACCGAGTTGGCTACAATCAAAATTGGCTGGATTTAAGGTAATGGTAGGGTTACTGTTATCGCAGGTAACTATCGATACCACATCCGTTACCTTGGTTTGATAATTGCCGTTGGCATCTAAAGTTAATTTTACCGGTCCGGGTAGGGGACTGATGACCGGCGAGTATTTATAAGTAGCCTTAAACGATGTAGTTGCGCTGCCGCCGTATTGATCGGTTGCCGTCAGCGTAACCGTAATCGGCACATTCAAATTCATTGGCGTACCTACGGCAGGCGATTGCGTGACGGTTAAGGTAGCGCCTGCGCAGGATGTTGCACCGGCATCGGCAGTAAAATCAGGCAGCGATGCCGAGCAACTCAAATCAGACCCAACGGTCACATCTGCGTGAGCTGCAAATTGCGGTTGACTGGCGACGGTTACGCTGATGTTTTTGGTTGCGGTACCTGTTACGATCGGGCCGAGATAATTGGTTGCTGTTACAGTTACCGTTTGCGGGCCTAAGTTATTGCAATTAAAACTAACGGGGGAGATGTTGATCTGTGTCGGTGTAGAACCATCGGGATTGGCCACTGTGGCAACCTCGGCCAGTGCAATAGTATGATTGCCGGTATTATCCAGTTTAATAACAACATTGCTTTTAGGCGTGATATTAGGAGTTTGCGCAAATGCCTGCTGACCGGTAGCCATAAGCAATGCTACCCGTAATGCTATTAAGGAAAAGGTTTTAAAAGTGCCCAAGGATGTTTAAGTAAATGTTACTATCAAAATAATGTCGCAGCTATCGTGATAGCTGCGACATCGTATCGAAGTAAATTTAAACACCGGGTAAACGAAACCGCGGGAGTACTACGGTTAGTTTATTGAGGACGAAAAATTAATTGGCAATGCCCCATTTCTCGTTAGGTTTTGGTCCCATGTGTAAGATCAGCGAACCGCCTTTTAATAATTCTGACGCCGGGAACTGAAACGAATTAAGCACCTTGCCGTTCAGCATAGCGCTTTGCACGTACATGTTAGTGCGCGATGCGTTTTTGGCTTCGATGGTGAATTTTTTACCGCGGCCAAATCTTTGCCCTAAATCTATCTCTACCTTTTGAAACAGCGGACTGGCAATCTCGTAAATCGGCTTTTCGCGGGTACCGCCATCGGTTTGAAAAAGGCCGATTGAAGTCATTACCAGCCATGCGCTCATCTGGCCCTGATCTTCATCGCCCAGCCAGGCGTTAGCCACGCCATAGCCGTAAAAACGATCTAAAATAGAACGGCTCCACTTTTGGGTAGACCATGGTTTGCCTGCCCAGTTAAACAGGAAGGGGAAGTGCATAGATTGCTGGTTGCCCTGCACCACCGGGTAATCCCAGTATTGATCGTTCATGCCGTTATAACGCCATGGCTCGCTCACTTTAAAGCCCCACTCCAGGCGATCGTTAAATTTTTGTTTACCTATATAACTGATCAGCGACGGTACATCCTGCGGAACAAAGAAGGTTAACTGCCAGGCGTTGCCCTCTACATATTCCTCGTTATGCCCGCTGCGGAACGGATCAAAATTAGGGGTGAACTGCCCGTTAGCCAGTTTCATATGGCTGTAGCCGGCGGTATCAATAGCGTGTTTCCACCAGTAACCACGGTCGTTAAATTTTTTGTAGATCTCAGTTTTACCTAACGATTTGGCCAACTGCCCAACCGTCCAGTCATCAAACGAATACTCCATGGTGTTAGAGAAACGACCACTGTCCGATGGTACATACTGGTGTTTGATGTATTGCTCCAAATCGTCGTTCCCCGCAAAGCCGGTGAATACTTTTTGGGCCGGGGTACTTTGCATTTTAACAGCAGCTTCCAGCACGTGGTTAGCATCAAACCCGGTGATGCCCATTTGGTGAGCAGCAACCATCAACGGGATTTCGTGTTCGGCAACCATTACCGGGATATAGTTCATCCCCGCAGGGCCTTTAGCCAGCCAGCCGTTAGCATCGTACATGGCCAGTTGCGAGTTTACCCAGCGCTTGCTCCATTCGGGGGTAACCAAATTCCAAACCTGGTTCAGGTTCCAAAAGGTGTTCCAGAAGGCATCACAGCCTAAAGCCACATCATCTTTATCTTTTAGCTGATGTACCTTACTGTCGGTACCGCGCCATTGGCCATTCACATCGCTCCAGGTGTTACGGCTGGCGGTTGAGCGATACATCGCATTATAAAAACGCACCTTTTCCAGTCGGTTGGTCGATGTGATTTTAACGCGGTTCAAAATATCGTTCCAGGCATTTACCTGGTTTTGACGGATAGCATCGTAGCTCCAGCCAAATTTATCTTTGATCTCGGTTTTCAGGTTCAGCTCAGCATTCTCCAAACTCACTACCGAGATGCCGGAACGTACCTGCACAACCGGGTTTGCTTTACTGTCAAAGTTTAACCAAAGGCCTGCTTCTTTAATATCCTTAGCCAGATAAGTATTGCCGCTCAACCGTTTTTTATCGGCCCAGCCGCCAATGCCTGTTATAGGTTGATCTACTTCGATCACAAAATAAACGGTATAATCCTGATCGGCTTGGGTGCTCCAAACGCCTTTAGAATATTGGTGCGCGTAACCTTCAATACGGGTATCGCTTACCTTGGTCACTTTAATCTCTTTTAATACGTAATTGTACTCCGTCGGTACATGTAAATCGATCAGCACGCGCGAGCTATCCCTATCCTTAGGGAAAGTAAAGCGCTCGAAACCGCAGCGGGTAGTCGCAGTAACTTCAGCTTTAATGTCGTAATCGGTTAACTTTACTTTGTACTCGCCAATGGGTGCTTCCTCGCTGCGTTTATCAATCCGCGAAGCAAAACCGGAGCCTGGCTTTAGCTCATCACCAACGTTGATTTTTAAGTGCCCGTTGGTAGCAAAAATACCTAAACCACCCATGGTCCACTCGTGAATGTGGCTGAACATACTCACCGTCTCGAATGACGGCTCATAACCTGCCTGCCAGCCCGGGTTCTGATTATCCGGGCTCATCTTAACCATGCTAAATGGCATCCAGGGGCCGGGCGCAATCATCCAGCGGGAGTGGGCGGTGCCAATGCGGGTATCCACGTAGTTAGCCGGAGTTTGCAGTTTTTGTTTGGCGCGGATAACGGTGCCGGTTTGCACTACTTTGCCATCTTCTAAAATGCGGTATTTGCTGGTTTTTGTGGCATTTACAGCAGGCATCGGGGCCTCAAAATCGTAATTGCCTTTTTCTACTACCTCTTTAAAAATGATCTTGCCATCAAGTTCAACACTCAGCGTTGGTCTGCCCGTAAGATGTTCGGTGTTAACCAGCAAAGGTTGCGTACGTATAGCTCCGTTTTGCAATTCGTAACCCGCAGCTTTAACATCGCGGATGTAGAGCTGACCAGGCGTTTGTAAATTATCGGCAGGGCCTTCTAAGCTTACCTCGTCAAACTTTATCCACGAACCCTGCAGAATGGTAATCAATACCGTATTGCCGCCTTTTTTTAATACGCTTGCGCTGATAGGAATTTCCAGTGTTTTAGGCGTAGACTTCGATGCATCGCCCTTCAACGCTGCCGAATCGATATAAGGCTCATCAAGGCGTGGATGTGCTTGTTTGGCCAGATCGTACCCGGCTGCTTCCAATTGAAACTTGCGGTCGTCGGTGTTCACGCTTACCTTAATTAGCGGCAAATATTTTTTAGCAAAATCGGCCAGCTTAATTACCAGTTTATAATCGCCTTTGGTTGGCGCGTCCTTCAACGAAAAAAGGATATTTACCTGGTTGGTACGCCAGCCCGATGTTGGCCAGGTGCCGCCCCAGGTATCAGCCGGACCGGCCAATACGTACGGAAAATCCTGATCGGCTTTGGAATGACCAATCAGATAAAACTTGTCTTCGAAACCAAAATCGCGCTCTATAAATTTCTTAAAACCATCGGGCGCCAGTGCAAACTCATTAGCCGAACCATCGGCCTTGCCAATTTGCCAGATGGCATTCCCTGTTTTTTGGGCAAAGGTTTGCGCTACGCCGGTAAGTGCGATGCAAGCCAGTAAGAAAACTTTTTTCATGCGGTTTATTGAATATCATTGCCGCGGCTGTGGCGGCTGTTTCTAAAGGTAATTTTTATCAATCCAAACATATAAAAAATTTATTATGTTCAAATGTTCATACAAATTAAAATTATCTCTGTCCCTAACCTGAAATATAGGATGATTGAGCTCGGAAAGGACATCTATAACAGACTACCAGTTCACTAATTGCTGTAGTTGCTGCCGGTGTGTGAGTTTAATTTGCCGGGTTATAATCAGCATAAAAAAATAAACAGCTACAGATAGCGGGAGTATCAGCCAAGTATCCGGCACTAAGTATTTAGTGATAAATCCGGCGCCAATGGCACAAACGGTACAGGCAATTAACGGCTGCCAGGCGGTCTTTAACTCGGGGATGGTGTTACGGTTTAAGAAGAAAATGGTTTGCGCCAGGTTAGCCAGCAGGAAGGCCAGTGCTGCTCCTTCGTTTTTGTAGAGCGGGATTAAAATTACATCGCCAATAATGTTTACCAGTAGGGTGACTATAAAAGCACGTAAAATCATTTTTAGTTGGCCCTGTGCAAAAAAGGCGGTCCATAAAATATTATTAATGTAAAGCAGGGGCATGCTTAGGCACAAAACAAAAAGAGTTTGGGTGTTAACTGCGCCATATTTGTCGCCCGTTAAAGCATCAATTAAGGGAGCCCAGTAAACGTTGAGTAGCAGTCCGACCAATCCGGCTATCATCATTTCTATGCGCACCAGGGCCTTAAAATTACGGGTATCGGGATGGTCATTTAAAAAGAGATTAGTGAAGCGGGGAATTAGTAACGGAGCAATGGCCGTTAGCGGCAGCGTGGCCATTTCAAAAACCTTATAGGCAAAACTATATTCGGCCAGTTTTTGGGCGGATAGGATGAACCCAATAAAGATCCAATCGAACCGGGCCAGGGCTGAAGTAATCACAACCACACCACTTTGTGGCAGAGCTTCTTTAAGCAGGTTAAAGTAAGCTGACCTATCCCACTTAACAGCTGGTTTTATTTTGATGGAACGTCTAAACAAATAGATGCAGGTGAGCAATTCGGCAACATCGCCGGCGATGAAGATAATTACGATTGCTATAATATTAATCGGGCCAAACTCGATGGCGAAAATAACGAGGCTAAAGCATCTGACAAGGTTGCTGATGACCGACATATAAGCCAATAATTTAAACCTCTCCAACCCGCTGGCTATTTGTTTAAACGGAGAAGAAAAGAACATGGCGAGTTTGCCAATGCCGATTAACAAGATTAGGCTGTAAGTATCGCCCGCGTGCGGAAAAAGTGCTTTGCCCGATAATAAAATGCCGTAAAATACCGCACCACCCAAAAGCACATGACCGATGTAAAGCGATAAAGTGGTTTGAATTGATGCCCCGGATGCGATGCGTTTGATCACCAACTGATCTATCCCCATGGATAGGATATTGAACACAGCCAGCAAAACGGCCAGCGCCAGGTTAATTTGCCCGAAATCTGTTTTACTTAACCCTGTCGACAGCAGGTAGAAAATAGCCAGACCAAACAATTGGTTTAAAGCCAACTGTAAAACATTTGCCGATAGGTTACGAACATGCTTCATCCAAAAAATTAATAACCTTCGGCCAGCCTGCCATTTAGGTATCGTTCTTTTTTGTGAAGATATTCTAACTCGCTTAAATAATTATACTTCAGCCACTTATTTTTAAAGATTGCTTTGGCAATATGCCAGCCTTCGGCCCCGTCTAAAAATCCCAGAAAAATGAAATACCCCGTAATAAAGCTAAATAGAGGTGACAGGTATAGCTTAATAAAGTTCACTTTTTTGCCGGCTTTAAAGTAATGGCGCGCGCTCAGTTTGGCATAGTTTATTGCCTTATCATTACACTCCTGCTGGTTTTTAACCGAGTAGTGGTGAATATACCCGTTGATGGTTGCCGTTTTAAAAGTCTTTGGGATCATCAGCGTTTCATGCACGTGGGGTTCGGTCCAGCGGATTAAATTGCGGTTAAACAGGCGGATGTGATGATCGCGGCCCCAAAATCCAAACCTGATCATCTTATCGCCAAAGTACGACCGGAATTTGATGTTATAGACCGTCTCTTTGTCTGCAAAGTTTAGGTGACGCAAAGCCATAATCAATTCATTATCCGGCACCTCGTCGGCATCAATGCTTAGTATCCAATTATAGCGGGCCAAAGCAAGCCCTTTGTTTTTGTTGGCGCCATAACTTTGCAGGGTGCTTTTTTCGATAGTGCAGTTAAAAGACCGGGCGATATTCAGGGTATCGTCGGTACTGCCATTATCAATAATGACGATATCATCGCTGATCAGGCGCGCCCGTTCCAGAACCTTTGTCAGGCTCTCCGCTTCGTTTTTGGTGATAATTACTACAGATACAGGGATCATGTTTGATATGCAGGTAAGATGTATTATTAAATAGGGGGCTATTTGTAAGTTATCACGATTGGTTTGGGTTAAAGGTTGCCTTGCGGGAATGATGTGGTGATAAATGTCTTGTAATAAGTGGATTAATTTGGATTTTGGATGTGTTTTTTATCTTGACTTATCAGTTGTAACTTGTATAGTTTTGTGCGATAAGAGTTTTAATTTCTCCACCTCATCAATTAAATAAAAAATATTTTTAATTTAAGGCAACCAATTGCCTGCGCTTAACGTGTTGAAATGCATAAAGGTAATTTTAGGTTAAAAACCAGGCGTAAACCCCTGCTATGACGGAAGAAGAGTTACATCAACTTATTGAGGGCTGTGTAAAACAGGACAGAAAGTGCCAGAAGATGCTATATAAAGCATTTTATGGTTATGGCATGGCCATTTGTTTGCGCTATACCGGCGATAGGGACGAGGCTGCGGGGGTGCTGAACCAGGGGTTCTTTAAAATCTTTTCAAAAATAGATAGTTACGATGCTACCCGCCCGTTTAAGGCTTGGCTGGGCCGCATTATGATGAACGTATCTATTGATAACTATCGGGCCAACTTAAAAATGGCGTATACCGATGATATTGATGAAGCCCATGATATTGGCCACGATGAGCTGGCCACCGGTAATTTAAACTACAACGACCTTTTAGCTATGGTGCAAAGACTGCCGCAATCGTACCGGACGGTGTTTAACCTGTTTGCAATTGACGGGTACACGCACGAGGAAATTGCCGAGTTGCTGAATATCAACATCGGTACCTCAAAATCAAACCTGCATAAGGCGCGGCAAAAACTAAAACAGATGATATTGGATGCGGAAGCATCTGCAAACAAAATAAATTATGCCCGTGGAGGCGGCTCTGATTATAGCCCTATAGTGGCTATTAGCGGGGGCAGCAACATCCGGTCGGTGTTTAATAATGGAATTAGGTAAATGAAAAGGGATAAGGATAAAGAGTTAGACGATCTGTTCAAGAACGGACTTGGAGAACCGCCAAATCATGCGGCTTACCAGGAAGGGGATTGGGATGCGCTGGAGCAGATGCTGGACGGCCCTAAAAAAACACGTGGATTAGTATTTTGGTTACCGGTGTTAAGCGCCGCAGCTATGCTGTTGGTAGCTTTAGGTTGGTGGTTATTTGCACCTATTGCTACTCACGAGCAGCAACAGCAGGTAGCAGGTACGGTAAAAACTGCGCCTAAAGATAGCGCTGCAAAAACACCTGCCGATGTGAAAGTACAACCACAGGTAGCGACTGCGCCTAAACCTGAAAAGGCTAATTTAGGACAAGCAGATGCTGTGACAAAAGATATTAAGACCCAGACCAATAACCAGATAGCAGTAGTGCCAAAGCCCGAAAAAGCTAATTTAGGGCAAGCCGCTGCTTTGCATAACGCAGTTAAAGCGCAAACAAATAATCAATTAGCGGTAACACCAAAATCAGAGAAAGCCAATTTAGGGCAAGCTGATGCTTTGCGTAAAGGCGTTAATCCTCAAATAGATATTCAAATTGCGGCGTCGCCTAAACCCGAGAAAGCTAATTTAGGTCAGGCAGATGCTGTGAAAAATAATTTGGGCAACGCTAATGATAATAAGGCCACTGTAAACACCCAGGTATTAGCTAACAACAATACTTCAACAAAGGCAGTAAGCGGTACCGATTCATCAGTGTTAGCGGCTAATAAAGCAAACGGTTTTAAAACTACCGGTAACCGCGAAATGGATAGCATTATCAAAGCTAATAATACAGAAGTTATTGCATCGGCTAAGCCAAAAGTTGCCAAATCTGCGGGCGATAATCACATTACAATGGCATTGAGTGTAATTGGTGCACCTGAAATTAATGGGGTAGGATCATTAAGTGATAACATGCGGGGGACTAACTTCGGAGCACTGTTCTCGGTTGGTTTTAGAAGGCTCAGCTTATCTACCGGTGCCACCTACGCTACCAAACCCTACGGTTCAACGTACGACCAAAGCAGTACACAATACGCTGTGCGCGGTTACTTAGATGGCATTGCCGATTGCCGTGTGCTGGATATCCCTATTAATTTAGATTATAAGCTGGTTAACGGCCGCCAAAATAAATTTAGCGTTGGTACAGGGATTTCATCTTACATTATGCTGCACGAGAGTTATCTGTATAATTATATCGATCCAAGCATCAGTCCATCAACTTACACGGTGCCTAATGTGCATAAATATATGTTTAGTATCCTGAATTTGCAGGCTACTTATACCCGTCAACTTAGTCCTAAATTTGGCTTTAGCGTACAGCCCTATATGAAACTGCCTTTAGAAAAAATTGGTAACGGTCAGGCCAAATTGCAAAGCGCCGGGGTTGCTTTAGGTGTTAACTGGACCCTGAATCCAAGTCGGAAAAGATAAGTATTGAGTTTAACTTTAGTAGGATAACCGCCCCAAAAGATATGGTGAATACGCTATCTTTAGCGTATGATGCCGGATGTAGAACCCTTCCTTAACTTTATGGACCAGTTTGTGCAGTTGGATGAAGCTAACCGCGCGTTGCTGAGCTCTAAATTGCGAACTAAAAAATATGCCAAGGGGCAACTGATCCATCTGCAAGGCGAAATTTGCGACCGGATAATTTTTATAGTGAAAGGGCAAGCCCGGTCTTATTATACCGATTTTACGGGCAAGACCTTTACCTGGCATCTTCATTTTAATGATGCTGATGCCGCCTTCGTCAATTTCTTCCCGATAGATTATCATAGCTATTTAACGCAAACGCCATCCCAGCTAAACGTGGAAGCGCTGACTGATATTGAAGCTGTCGTAATCGATCACAAGGATTCGGAAGAGGTGAAGCCGGTGCATATTGATTTTGAACGGCAAACCAAACTTGCTACCGAAGCGGCTTACAAGGCAACACATAATCGTTTGCTAAGTCTGCTAACCTTATCGGCCACACAGCGGTACGAGCAATTATTAGCTAACGAACCTTACCTGCTTACCAAATTTGCCAACCATTATATTGCATCGTATCTGGGCATAACTGCGCAGTCGCTCAGCCGCATCCGTGGCGAACAATAATTAATTTATTACCAAATGCGAATGCTTTCCAAAATTTACTGCCCCAATTTTGCTATACACAATTAAAGCAACAGAAAATGAAAACTACAATTTTAATAACAGGTGCATCAGGCGGTATTGGCGAACAATTTGCCATGGTGGCCGCAAAAGCAAATAATGATGTGATATTGGTAGCCCGCAGCGAAGATAAGTTGAAAGCCCTATGCCAAAAGATAACTGAACAATATAAAGTACATGCGGATTATATCCTGGCCGATCTATCTGAATACGGCTCGGCCGAAAATCTGTATAAGGAGGTGATTAACCGCGGTTATAAAATCAATTACCTGATCAACAATGCCGGCTTTGGCGATTACGGCAATTTTGTGGAACGCAACCTGCAAAAGTCCCAGCAGATTGTTCACCTGAATATTACCTCGCTGATGGACCTGACTTGGTTATTTGCGCGCGATATGGTAAAAGCAGGTAAAGGAGGGATCTTAAACGTCGGATCGACAGCCGCCATGCAGCCCGATCCTTATATGGCAGTTTACGGCGCTACCAAAGCTTTTGTAGTAAGTTTCACCGAAGCCGTAGCTTACGAGTTGAAAGGTACCGGCGTTACCGCCACTGTACTATCTCCCGGCGCTACTGCGTCCGACTTTTTTAATGAGGCTGATATGCAGGGATCAAAAATGGCATCAGCTAAATTTATGCCTGCCGACGAGGTGGCGCAAATAGGTTATGATGCCATGATAAAAGGTAAACTACACGTGCTTGCAGGTTTATTCAATAAAGTACTGGGCTTTTTCTCGTCTATTATGCCGTCATCGTGGTTTAGGTTACGGATTGCGGCGATGGTGTTGGGGAAGAAGTAAGAGGTTCTTGATGTAATTTATTTTACCACAAAGCTGATCAAATTACGTCATTGCGAGGTACGAAGCAATCTCTAAGCTATCCGGAGACGCTTGTAAAGCTAATCTTTGAGTGTAGAGGTTGCTTCGTACCTCGCAATGACGTTAATCTATTAAGCCATTACCTCGTAAATAGTAACGGGCAGTATTTTATTTTTTAAAACTACGTCGCCTATTTTTTCGCAGTGGAAAGATTCTTTGGCTTTATGATAAGTTGCTTCGCTGATGACGATCTGTCCTGGTTTGGCGGCTGATTGCAGGCGTTGAGCGGTGTTCACCACATCGCCAATCACGGTAAAATCTAAACGTTTTAACGATGCCGAACCGATATTGCCCGATACCATTTCGCCGGTATTGATACCTACCGAGATTTGCGGCTGGTAGGTTTTATCGCCCATTTGCTCGGGGCCTTCTTTACTTATTCTTTCTTTAACGGCCAGGGCAGCGTCTATAGCACGATCTAAGTGATAATCACCTTTAAAAACGGCCATTACGGCATCGCCCATAAATTTATCTACTACGCCGCCTTGTTTAATAATCTCCTGAACCACCTTATCAAATAAACCGTTAAGTAGATTTACAACTGTATTGGCGGGCACCTGTTCGGTAATAGCTGTGAAGCCCACTACATCAAAAAACACCACGGTAGCTTCCAACACCTCATTCTTCATCAGGCTGTTTTCAAACTCTTTGTGACCCATAAAGTTTAGTACGTTTTCGTCGACGTACATTTTCAGGATATTGTTTTCTTTGATGGCTTTCAGGGTTTCCTGCATCTGCCTAACATGCAGTATGGTTCGTTCCATGGTTACATCCAGGTCTTCAAAATCAACCGGCTTAACCACAAAATCAAACGCGCCGCGGTTCATAGCTGTGCGGATATTTTGCATATCGCCATAGGCCGATACCACTACGGCTTTCAGCATTGGGTTGGCTTCAGGCAGGCGGCTCAGCAATGTAAGGCCATCCATCACCGGCATATTAATATCACTCAGGATAATGTCAATATCATCATGCTCGGCTACTTTTTGCAGCGCTTCCTCGCCATTAGCCGCGAAAACAAATTCGTAGACATTTTCCCTGATCTTACGGCGAAACTTTTGTTTCACCAGCAATTCCAGGTCCGCTTCGTCGTCAACAACTAATATCTTTGCCATTTGAGGAATTAAATGTTTTTCAGTTTTTCTTTTAGCAGGCTAAAATCAAGCGGCTTGGTTAAAAAATCGTTTGCGCCGTGTTCCATTGCCTGGCGGTGATTTTCTTCGTCGCCATAGGCGGTTATCATCATCACTACCGGCGGCGGGGCATCATAATCGTGCCTGATCTTTGACAGCAGCTCAATCCCGCTCATGCCCGGCATATTAATATCCGACAGAATCAGCACCACCTCGCTGTGTTTCTCTTCCAGGTAGGCCAGCGCTTCTTCGCCCGAAAGGGCAAAATCGAAATCCAGCTCGTGGTTTTTTATCTCTTTCCGAAACCGTTGCAAAAATAAGGGTTGCACATCAGCTTCGTCATCAACAACTAAAATTTTCATGTCAATTTCTTTTATTCTTTTTATAGCGGCAGCCAAATGGTAAAGATAGTATAGTCTCCCGCTTGCGAGTCTATATTTATTTTTCCGCCGTGCCCTTTAGCTACAATATCGTAACTGATAGAAAGTCCTAAGCCCGTACCCTCGCCCGTAGGTTTGGTGGTGAAGAAGGGCTGTAATATTTTATCTTTAATACTATCCGGAATGCCAATGCCGTTATCGCGAACCGTAATATTAACCCCCCGGCCCCTTGAAGGGGGAGTAAAAAGAACAGTGCTCAACCAAACTGTGGGTTTGTAATCGGCGACAGCGCTCTCTTTCTTTTTTTGGATAGCATAAAACGCATTAGTGTACAGATTCAATAGCACCCGGCCAATATCCTGCGGAACTATGTTTACTTCAGGCAGGCCATCGGCAAAGGTAGTTACCATATCGGCATTGAACGATTTATCTTTGGCCCTTAAACCATGATATGCCAGGCGCAGGTATTCATCGGCCAGTTTGTTAATATCCGTAGGCTCTTTAACATGGCTGTTGGCACGGCTGTGTTGCAACATCCCTTTCACAATACTATCCGCCCGGCGGCCGTGGTGGTGGATTTTCTCCAGATTTTGTTTAATATCGGCAGCAATAGCTATGGCTTCTTCCTTATCACCATTGGTTAGCTCCTCGCCCATTTCGTCCACTAACTCTATGCTAACTTCGGCAAAGTTGTTAACGAAGTTTAACGGGTTTTGAATTTCGTGAGCAATGCCGGCAGTCAGTTCGCCTAAGGATGCCAGTTTTTCGGATTGTATCAATTGCTGTTGAGTGGTTTTCAACTCGTTCACCGTTTCGCTTAACTGATCGCGCTGGGCGGTAATTTCTTCCTGCTTGTCGCTTAGTTCGCGGTTGGCTGTCGTTAACTCTGCCGTACGGGCGGCTACTTGTTTCTCAAGCTCTTCGTTTTGGCTGGCAATTAATTGATTACGTTCAATTTCTCTGTCGAGCGAACTTTGGACAAGGCTTTGTTGCATATCCTGAAAGCGTTTAAACAAAATCCAGGAGAAGACAATTACCAACCAAAGCATGCAAACCAGCTCGGCCACATCATTCCATTTGTTCATCCACAGGTATAATGCCGACGGGTGTCTTTTATACTCAAGGTATAACCGATACTCCACATACATGTAGCCGTAGCCTACACCCTGCCATATTAAATTAGGCATCAGGGCGATGATTCCTAATTTGGCAGATTTATTTTTGCGCAGATAATACAGCGTAGTCCCTAAAATTGTGGGGATGTAGCTATACATAAACACCGAAACGCATATACCAATCACTTTGGTTGTTTGAAAGTTTAAGGTAGTTGGCATAAATAACTGCACCGACCAACTTAGGGCCAGCAACCAGCTCAATATGATCAGGAATTTATCCCATTTTGGCGTATAAACATCCGTTGACAGGTAATTACGGATAAAATGCATGAAGAAAAAGAAGAAGGATAGCAGGCCCGCAGACCTTAACGACATATACAGATAGGCATGATGCTGGAACAGCATCCAATCGGTTGAGCAAAAAGTCCAGCAAGCAAAAGAAATAAGGAACAGTGAAAAAAACAGGTACGTTTTTTCTTTCACAATCCTGTAAAACAGCAAATTAATTAAGGCGGCCAGCATCAATATCCCACAGGCAACAGAACTGATGGCAACACCTTTAAACAGAGCGTCGTCTTCGATATAGTATAGCTTAATCAAAGGCTCGGCAAAGCCAATGTACATAACAAATTCTTTGGGTTTACTCAGCCAAAAATCAAAGGTGTCTTTCTCGTAAAAAATGATTTGCTGACCCGGTTCTATCGTTTTCAAAAAAAACAGATACCGCTTTAAGCCCGAACGCTGCGCATAAGGCACCAGGCTGCCGGTAGTTTCTACGTTCCATTTGCCGTTCGCCCCGGCGGTGTACAAATCGGCGCGGGTACCTGTTTCGTTAATGGCTACTTTAACTGAGTGGTTGAGGGTATTTTTAAACGTATAACGGACCCAGTAATTGGTTATTTTGTAGTCATATCCTTTGGTACGGGTGGTATTGGTATGAAATTTTGAATCGAACGCAGGGCTGCTTACCTGGTCGATAGTTAATTTATTGGTTGGGTCTTCCAGGATCTGCCAGTTTTTATCCGGCACTTCCATATAGGCCGATGTATCGGCCTTTATTTCATATATCGGCGGCAGTTTACTTTGGGCCTTTAGCGAAAAACAGCTAACCAAGGTGAGGATAGTTAGCCCTATAAAATGCTTCATTGAGGATAAGTTCGAGGTGACTTTAAGGCTGTAATTTAATAATAAATTAAGAATTTTGACAATTACTTTAACGGCAACTCAATGGTAAACACGGCCCCTTCGCCTTCTTTGCTTACAATGTCAATTTTACCACCATGCCCTTTCACAATGATATCGTAGCTTAACGATAAACCTAAGCCGGTGCCTTCGCCTGTTGGTTTAGTGGTGAAAAAGGGCTGCATAATTTTATCTTTAATAGCATCGGGGATGCCTGTACCGTTATCTTTTACGGTGATGATTACCCCCCGGCCGCCTGAAGGGGGAGCAGTAGTAACAGTAACACTCGGTCTGTAATCAGCCCCGGCGGTTTCTTTCTTTTTATGGATGGCGTAAAACGCGTTGGTAAATAGGTTAAGTAATACCCGCCCAACATCTTGCGGAACGATATTGATCAGGGGTAGATTATCAGCATAGTTGGTGATAAGCTCGGCGTTAAAGGCTTTGTCTTTAGCGCGCAGGCCGTGATAGGCCAGTCGCAGGTATTCATCGGCCAGGGTGTTGATGTTGGTATCTTCTTTAACATCGCTGCTGGCGCGGCTGTGCTGTAGCATGCCTTTCACAATACCGTCGGCCCGGTTACCGTGGTGGATGATTTTTTCCAGGTTTTGTTTAATATCGCTTGCAATGGCAATGGCTTCGTCTTTATCGCCTTTGGCCAGCTCTTCCTCCATCTCATCAACCAGTTCCATACTTACCTCGCTAAAGTTTTTCACGAAGTTCAGCGGGTTTTGAATCTCGTGCGCAATACCGGCGGTCAGCTCCCCTAACGATGCCAGCTTCTCCTGCTGAATTAACTGGGCTTGGGTAGCTTGCAACAGTTTTACAGTTTCCTGCAGTTCGTTTTTCTGTTTGGTTAGTTCAGCCGTGCGTTCGTTTACCAGGCGGTCCAGTTCGTTATTCCGCATGGCGGCTACCTTTAACTCTTCCTGTTGCTTTTTAGAGTTGGCCCAACGGGCGTAAGTCCACACAAAAGCTAATAGTATAGCAAAGCCGAAATAATTATCATATTTCTCGTAAAAATTATTGGCTACCAGTTCGGTAAAACTGGCTATGAATCCGACTATCACCAGCGGATAATGCGCCTGGAAGTAAAATCCGAATCCCTTAAAATCGGGTTCTTGCTCTAAATAATATAATATCGCCCCTAAGCCAACGCAGCCTACAAAACCGGTGGCGATATCGCCTAAAAAGGCCTGGCATGAGGCGTAAATAATCCATACCCCAAAGCTGGAATAGTTGATCAGATTTTTCCATTTAGGATACTGCGGCGAATATTGCAGGATCTTTTTTAAACGGACCGTAAGGAAAAAAGCAGCTATAAATAAAAAAACTTGCATGGTTTGGCAGAGCGTATTTCAGTAAATATAATTATTAAAAAGTTATTCGAAATTTTCTGCGGCTTTTATTGCACAACACCGTTTACATCAACAACTTATTGTGGTATCAATATTGCATTATCAAAAACATCAACATACTTCTATGAAAAAAATACTTTTACCTGTTTTATGTCTGTTTTTAACCACAATGCTGTCCGGTTGCGGGCTAATGGAGGGCGCATTTAAGGCCGGCTTTTGGTTCGCTATAATTATAGCCCTGCTTGTGGGGATGTTGATCTGGATTTTCCATTTCAGTTATCATAAAATTGCAGCCCGCTATCCTCAATTTCGTCTGTACATTCAAGACCTGATTAACCAATGAAAAAGAAAGTATTGGTTATTGAGGATGAACCCATTATTGCCGAAATGATGAACATCCTGCTGGAAGTTGGCGGTTACAAAGTAATTAGCCTGAGCGATACCACCCAGGCCCGTAAAAAGCTGAAAGAAAAAAATATCGGCTTGGTGTTGCTTGACTTGCAATTACGCGGCGAGAACGGGCAATCGCTTTGTGAGTTTATTAAAGGTGATGAGGAGTTGAAATCAATCCCGGTAGTGCTGGTTTCGGCCAATAAAAATCTATCCAAAATATGCAAGGAATGCGGCGCCGATGCCTGCATAGCCAAGCCTTTTGAGATTGACGATTTTATGGCGAAGGTGAAAGAGTTTATTAATTAATCATTTGGATTGTGATCAGCCAATACCCTGTTCCATTCCGGATGCTTTTTTAAATAGGCCTGTACGTATACACAAAGGGGCACTAATTTTAATTGATGCTGTTCGATATACTCCAATGCTTTGGTAACTAAAGCAGCTGCCACGCCTTTGCCTTCCAGTTCGGCGGGGACTTCGGTATGGACGAGGTAAATTTTATCGCCTTTTAATCTGTAATCTATAAAAGCGCGGTGGCCATCTACAAATAATTCAAAATTATGGATGGCTTCGTTATTGTTCAGTGGCAGGTTATCGTAATTCATGAAAGTAAAATTGCCGATTTTATTTTTTATCGCGATTGATTCAGATCAAGAAATTATATAATTAGAAAGCCGTTCAGCGTGTATGCTAAACGGCTTTAAGTTTATTAAACTTGTTATTAATTTCTCTGTGAAGCTTAGTTTTCTATTTCTACCTTTTGACTGTAATCAGCCGGTTTTGCTTGTTCCCAAGGCTTTAACACTACTTTCACACAGTCGTCTTCTTTCTTATCAAAAATTTCATAACCACGGGTAACCTCGCTCAGCGGCAAAGTATGGCTGATGATATCATCTAACACTACTTTTTCAGTCTTCACCAGTTCAATTAAGTGGTCGATGTAGTTCAATACAGGCGCCTGTCCCATTTTTAGAGTAATACCTTTATCAAACACCCGGTGTAAAGGAAAATTATCATAAGTTGACCCATATACCCCCATAATAGATACAGTACCCATTCGCCGCACGGCTTTTAAAGCCATATCTATCACTTTCATACTGCCAACCTCAAAATTAATCAGCGCTTTGGCTTTATCCAGTAAACCACGTTCGGGTTCAAAACCAACGGCATCCACACAAACATCAGCGCCACGTCCGCCTGTCATTTCACGGATCGCTTCCACCACATCTACTTCATGCGGATTAAGCGTATCTACATTATTTACCGCTTTTGCTTTTGCCAAACGATAATTAAGCGGATCTATAGCGATAACCCGGCTTGCACCGTTTAACCAGGCCGCTTTTTGTGCCATTAAACCAACCGGTCCCGAACCAAAAATCGCTACAACTTCTCCGCCCTTCAGCTGCGCCCAATCAATAGCCGACCAGCCGGTAGGGAATATATCCGTTAGAAACAATACTTGCTCATCGGTCATGTTATCAGGTACCACACGCGGGCTGATATCTGCATAAGGCACCCGCACATATTCGGCCTGCCCCCCTGAATAGCCGCCATACAAATCGGTGTAACCAAACAACGCTGCGCCTTTTTGATCGGCCATATCGCCATTAGGTCCGTAATGCTTATAGTTGGAGTTTTCGCAGGCCGGAGAAGCTTCGTGCTGGCAAAAAAAACAGTGTCCGCACGAAATAGGGAATGGCACTACTACGCGGTCGCCTTTTTTTAGTTTGGTTACGCCTTTACCCACTTCTTCAACTATACCCATAAACTCGTGCCCCATCACCATTGGCTTAGGTTGCGGAACCCCTCCGCTTAAAATGTGTAAGTCAGACCCGCAAATGGCTGTGGAAGTTACTTTTAAAATAACATCCGTGTCTTGTTCAAGGCGCGGATCTTCAACGGTATCGTAACGAATATCGCCGGGTTTGTGAAATACTGCTGCTCTCATAAGTTTAAATTATAGTTTGATGTGTATAATTAACTTAAAAGAAAATTATTTGTTTAACAAAGTATAAAATAAACTTTATTGCAATTATCATCAATGGATGAATTTTCTGCTTTTGTATTTCCTAAACACGTTTGGCGATTTAACCCATATCATGAATTGCGAATTTACAGATATGGGTTGTCATGCATCTCAAACAAAAGGCGACCAATTACGGTCGCCTTTCTTTTTCTAATATTTTAAACGTTTTTTTATTTAGCAGCTTTTTTAGCCGGCTCTAAAATGCCCGGGTAAAGTATGCCATCTGTTTTTAACTGAATGCCCAACAGGTTGGCTACTAAAGGAGCAATATCTTCCTGCCCAATTAATGGCAATACCGTGCCTTGTTTTATCCCACGACCGAACGCAAGGAATCCGGTTTGGATCTCTTTAAAATCGGTAGGCATATAACCGTGGGTACCGCCTTTGGCAGCAGTTAACAGCTGACCAGTGGCTGCGGCGCCAAAGCTGATTCCCTGGTAGGCTGCCAAGGCTAATGCTGCGTTAGGATCGCCCTGGGCATCGGCCACTTGTTTTTTATCTACCACGTGGAAAAGCTTTTTAACACCGTCGGGTAAATCGGAAAGGGCTTTGTTTACTTTATCTAAAGTGGCTTTATCTTTCGGATCGCGCAGGTGCAGGAATGCCGAACCGCCGCTGGCCTGGAAGTAGGCTTTCCAGCTTTCTTTGTTTTTATTGTCGTACAAGCCTAAATCGGACAGCATTACGTTAGGGTTAAACTGGGTGTGGATATCCACAAAGCCATGGTCGCCAGTGATGATGAACGTAGTATTTTCTTTCAGGCCTGCCATTTCTATGGCATCCATAATCGTTTTAATGGCGACATCTACGCCAACAACAGCCGAACGTACTTTATCGCCATCGCGGCCTTCCTCGTGCTCAAAATGGTCGGTCAGGCCAATGTGGATGGCCAAAAACGCCGGTTTATATTTACGCAGAATGTAAGCCGCCATGCGCGATTTATTCTGATCGTTAGTATAATTATCTAAAGTAGCGCCAAACTCGCTGATTTTACCTATAGCGTTATCCTGAACCTCCTGGAATAATGATTTCGGGTATGATTCTTCGTACAGTGCTTTTATCTCGTCTTTCTTTTCGCTCTTATCTTTAGGCAGAATTACGTACTCGGGCAGGTTATAATCAATAGTCGCGCCGACGGTTACCGGCCAGCTTACGCAGGCCGTGCTTAAACCGGCATCTTTAGCGGCGGTCCACAAAGTAGGCACTTTAATATCTTTATAATACCAAAACCATTTGCCGGTAATACCCAAAGGTTCAACCGGGGTATTATAGTAAATACCATGTTTAGCAGGCAATACACCGCTGATAATAGTAGTATGCGATGGATAAGTTACGGTTGGGAAACTCCCGCGGACACCTTCGGCATACGAACCGGTTTGCATGCCCTGGCGTACGTTCACCATGCCCCAGGCAGGATCTAAATAAAATTCGGGGCGTAAGCCGTCAATACTAATCAACACCACGTGTTTTTCCTGCGCGCGGGTAGTTAACGTCGCAAGTAAACAAACCACCAAACAGCTAAATAATTTCTTCATAAGTTTTTTTCGCGAAAATATCAGCTGTAGATGCCCGTAAGGTTAACTGTGGGTTAACAAAACATCAAATGAAGGGCCTATGGGGGATTAATTATGCTTAAAAGTGATAGACGAGTGCATTAAGCCCATTGCCATTATTAATAGTGTACCTTACGCCACTTTGCAACTCATCTTTAACGAACTCATCGACAGTTACCTTGCTACTAACGTGGGTACGGTTAAAAACTTTTTAACCAAGGCACTGTCAGCACATTTGGCCGATAATATTAATGCACTTTATGCCAATGATCTGCTGCTCTCGGCCGGTACGGGGAACGATCGTTTGGTAAATCATAATAAATTGGTACGTAGCGATAAGATCTACTGGTTAGACCGGCTGCACAACAACATCCACGAAAACGACTTTTTTGATTTGATGGATAGCTTTGTTGCGCACCTTAACAGCACCTGCTACGCCGGCATTACCGGTTACGAATTCCATTACACGCTTTACGAGAAGGGTAGCTTTTACAAACGCCACCTGGACAATTTTAAACAAAATGGCACAAGGGAATTCTCTATGATTATGTATTTAAACCATGAAGTTGACGGCGGCGCACTGCGTATTTACCAGGGTAACGAGTGGCAGGATATTACACCAAACTCAGGCAAAAGCGTCTTTTTTAAAAGTAACGAACTTGAGCACGAGGTTTTAATAACCCATTTACCAAGAATGAGTGTTACCGGTTGGCTAAAGGTTGCCCGATAACAATTTTAACCGTTTACCAGCGGAATAACTTTTTTCCCAATCAATTCAATAGCGTTCATTAATTGTTGATGGGTTAAACCAGCATTATCCATTTGAAAGGTGAACCGGTCTACTCCACCCAATGCCTCGCTGTGGCGGATTAATTTTTCAGCTACCTGCGCTGGTCCGCCTACTACCAATACACCTCGTGGTGCAATAAGTGAATCAAACTGTGGCTTAGTTACCGGCGGCCAACCGCGTTCCCGGCCTAATTTTGTCCAAAGTTCGGCATAGCCGGGATAATAATCGGCAATAGCTCGTTCATTGGTTTCTGCAACATAACCGGGCGAATGCAAGCCCACCTTTAACTGATCGGGCGTATAACCGGCTCTACGACCAGCTTCGCGGTACAGATCGACAAGGGGACGGAAACGATGTGTTTCGCCGCCAATAACCGCTACCATCAAGGGCAACCCTAACGAACCTGCACGTGCAAAGGATTCCGGCGTACCACCGACGCCCAGCCATACCGGCAATTTTTGCTGCAATGCCCGTGGATAAACCGGCTTATTATCTAAAGCTGCCCTAAACTTGCCCGACCAACTTACAAATTCGTTATCGCGCACTTGCAGTAGGAGGTCTAACTTCTCTTTAAACAAGGCATCATAATCATTCAGGTTGAAACCAAACAGGGGATAGGCTTCTATAGAAGAGCCGCGGCCAACTACAATTTCGGCCCGGCCTTTCGAAATCAGATCTAACGTGGAAAAGTTTTGATAAACCCGCACCGGGTCGGCAGCGCTAAGAACCGTAACGGCACTGGTAAGCCTGATGCGTTTAGTACGGGCCGCAGCGGCTGCGAGTATTACCGCTGTTGCCGAATCCAGGAACTCTTTTTTATGGTGCTCGCCAATACCGAAAACATCAAGTCCGGCTTCATCAGCCAACGCAATCCTGTCCAGCAGTTGTTCCATGGCATCTACACTGCTTAACGAGTTGCTCCCATACATGGCCGAGGCGAAACTATCTATACCTATTTCCATTTTTAATTTTAATAAATGTTATAACATCTAATTCAAAGATCGTATTATTTTTAACACTAACAACCTAAAAAACAGTATTGTTGATTCCGTATCGTATCCTCATCGTAAAATGACTTACGATAGATATTTGCGACAAAAAAAGCCGCTTAGATTGCTCTAAACGGCTTCGGTTTTTGTGCCCTGAGGGGCTATGTCCCGGTGAGTTTAATCAAATTATCTAAACAACTGGAATTCGGCCAGCTGGATACCTGCACCATTGAAGGTACCTGAAGGGAACCGTAACCTGATCATAGTAAACGGAGCCTGGGTAGTAACCGGGTAATACCAGTAGCGTTTGTAACGTTGCGCATCGGTAGTAGCGCCGGCAGCGGTAGCTTTATCGTAGAAACCTGTACCGTTTGATTGATAATCCAACTGGGTCCAGTTCACACCATCGTTTGATCCATCCAGGTACCATTCTTTAGGATCGCGACCGTTGGCCTGGTCGTTAGCATTAGCAATAGCATAAAGTTTAACAGTTACAGGGGTTTCATACTGTATAGTAAATGCCCAGGTGTTTAAACCTGCCGAACTATAGTAACCAAATTTGGTTTCTTTGTTACCATCAATCAATTTAGATGAACCCTCGTTAGCGGTTGCATTGGCTGCGTTACCGCCGTTCTCTAAAACGGTAGTGTATCCGATCCGTTTTTGGGTAATATCTTCGGCAATACCCTCGGTGGTTACGTTACGTGTAACCGAAACAACCGACCCTTTAGTAGTTGTAACAGTTACTGTGAAAGTATTAAAAGTACCTACAGCGTAAGTTTTACGCGGGTTTTGTTCGGTGCTGGTAGTAGTTGCGGCGGCGGCGGTAGCAGTAGCGGCATCATTAAACACCCATGATATTTTTGCAATAGGCGCTTTAGCTGTTAAACCAAATTGTAAAGTGGCAAAACCGGGAACCGTTGATGCTTTGGTAGTAGTTATTTTTACAATACTATCTGCAATAATATTGATATCAACCAGTTTACGGGTTGATTGCGAAGACGATTTGCTGAATGATTTTAAATCGACAGTGTATTTGCCTGGTGTTAGGTAGGTGTGGGTAGGGCTAACATCAAATTTCAATGTATCATCGCCAAAACGCCATTCTAACTTACCGTAGTTGGTGGTTTTGTTTTTAAACGAGTAGGTGAATGCGTCGTTAGCGTCGGGAACGATATCGTAGTCGGTTATCGGCATATCGTAAGTAGGTTCTACATAAGCGGCTACTTCATTTTTTTTACACGAGACGGCGGCAGCCAGGCAAAAAAGCAAGGCCATTGGCTTTAAGATGTTTTTCATTGTTTTAGGAGCGAGTTTTTGTTGCACGGATGAATTATTACTATGCAAAGCATTGCCGCTGCCCTAAACCAATACTATTAACAAGTACCGTGGCTATGCGTATCACAATAAAGTTTGCGGTGGTGTCCCGCTTTTAATTAACTCCACTGTAATAGCTACCCCGATGTATAAAATACATCAAAGCACCATCAGCTTCTTGTTAATTTAGGATATTGATTAGGCGTGGGAGTTGCCTTGGTTCACCAAACATAGTACAATTTGTTTAGCCCAATTTGTTTGTAATAAAATTGATACATATGTTGTAACACATACTAACTTATTGGTCATGATGTGATTAGAGCCGGATTAGAACTCTTGTTCAAAAGTTAACCGATTTAGCTAAAAAGCCTGTTTACGACATATAATACACTAACCTATTCGTGCTTTTTAAACGCGTAAAAAACAACATTCAATACACAATTAAGTGTGTATACTAAACATTTAGTAGGTACATTTAAATACATGAAAACCAATGTTTTTAAGGATGCTAACTAAGGGCCGGGAGAGTATCTCCAGCAAATCTTTTTTGCAGTTTTTGCACACGATAATACCGGCTTTTAATTAGGCTTTTATCGTAAGAAAATGGATGCTGAATACACAGAGGCGATAAAAACTATTGCCTCTTTCATTCCAAAGCGGCAAGAATTAATTCTAATGTGCTGTTTTAATAAAAAATGAGCAAAATCAATTATCCCAGCAGCTCCTTCACGTGTTTGGTGATGTTGGTGCAAATTTGATCAACCGGTAAGTCGTTGGCATCATAACCAAAGGGATCTTCTATTTCTTCGGCAATTAACTCCAGACTGGCCAGTACATATAACACAAAAGCCACCAGTGGTACCACCAGGTATCCCAAACTAAACGACCAGCCGAAAGGCAAGGTCATCACGAAAAAGAAAATGAACTTTTTGATGAATACACTATATGAGAATGGGATGGGCGTGTTCCTGATCCGCTCGCAAGCGCCGCAGATATCTGTCAGCGCGGCTACATCCGGACCGATTAGTAAGAGCTGTTCGCGGTTAATTGTACCCTGAGTTTGCAAGTTATATAAGCGCGCGGTAATGGCGGCGGCAATTTGGTTAGGCATGTGCGCGCCACTAACCAAGGCCACGTGCATATTTTCATCATCGGGCCAATGCTCGTTCCGGAGATGGCGGCGCAAAGCGTTAGCATACATCGGGATGGCATTGCTGAAAAAGGCAAGTTCGTCTTTACACAGATTTACCGCCTGTAATTTAATAGCCAAATTGCGACTGGTATTGGTAAGTGACCCTAACATGCGGCGGCCTTCCCACCATCTGTCGTACGCGGTATTGGTACGAAACACCAACAGCATCGAGATCACAAAGCTAAGGATGGCATGTACCAAACTAATATTGCGTACATGGCTTTTTTCAGAAAGCTCAAAAACGCTGGTCTCCAAATAAACAATTACTCCTGAGTAAGCTGCAATAGCCAGCATCAACGGAAACAGCTTACGGAAGGTATCGGCCTTATGGATCCGAAAAATAAAAGTGAACCAGCTTTTAGGGTTATACGCTATCATACGTCACAAATTAAAACAAAAAAACCTTTAACGTTAATGTTAAAGGTTTTTTCAATTCGAGCTAAGTCGAAATCTGTTTACAAAGCGATGCTATCAATACCCCGTTGCAAAGCGGCTTCGGCTTGGCCGGGAAAGGCCGAACCTTCTACCCGGAAAACTTTCAGGTCTGTCATCCCTAAAAAGCCTAACAAACCTTTTAGGTAGGTAGAAACAAAATCAAAAGCAGCATAAGGCCCGCTGGAGTATACCGCGCCTGAGGCCATAGCCACATAAATCGTTTTGTTTTTAACCAAACCTTCGGCACCGGCTTCGCTGTATTTAAAGGTGACATTAGCGCGGGCAATATGATCTATCCAAGCTTTTAATACGGATGGTACACCGAAATTCCATAAAGGAGCACCAATTACAATAATATCAGCATCGTTAATCTGCGCTATGGCCTGGTCCGAATTTTTTAACGCTTCGCGGCTTTCTGCCGTGTGATTTTCTGCCGGGGTGTAAAAAGCGGCCAGTGTTGCTTCTTCCAGGTGTGGGAACGGATTTTTAGTCAGATCTTTAACCTCAACGGTACTACCCGGATTTGCTGCCTCAATTTTATCGATAATGGCATTACCCAGCTTAACGCTGAATGAATCGGCACCCTTAGGGCTCGAGATGATATGAAGTATCTTTTTCATGTTCGTAATATATTTATGGATACAAACTTAGGGCGGTAAACAGGGGAAGCACCCGTACTTTCCCTAAGGATACCGGTATCGTTTTGGATAGTACTTACATTTGCATAGTATGGAAACAGATGTGGAATTAAGCCCGCAGGGCATAGAAAATTGCGCTAAAATTAACTGCGCAGGCGGGGTAGCCGGCATTAGAGATGCCTTGTATGTTTTAAACGGTAAGTGGAAATTGCCCTTGATTTTTGCCTTGACCGAAGGGCCTTTACGCTTTAAAGATCTTCAGCGCAGTTTAGTGGATATCTCGCCCAAGATCTTATCAAAAGAATTAAAGGAACTGGAGCTGAACGAGTTTGTAGTGCGTAATCTCTATTCAAGTACGCCGTTAGCTGTAACGTATGAACTGACGCCCTACAGCCGATCGTTAGACAGGGTGTTGCTTGAATTGAAAGACTGGGGCATTAACCACCGTCAGCGCATTGTGGCCAACAGGAAGGGTCAATAACCCTTTTAAGCTTTTTTCTTTTCTATCCGTTTACGGATACGGCTTAACGATGGATTGGTGATACCGAGGTAAGATGAAATATGATAAGCCGGGATACGTTCCACAATCTGCGGATGCTTTTCCAGCAGGCTTAGATAACGTTGCTCATGCGATAGGAAGATAAACTCTTCGGTACGGCTTTGCGCGGTGACGAAAAACGACTCGGCCAGTAAGCGGCCAAAAGCCCCCCAATTAGGGTGACTATCATACAAGCGATTAAGATCCTGATAGGAAATAAAGCAGATCTCCGAATCTTCCATCGCCTCTATAAAATACCAGCACGGGTTACGTGATACAAAACTGCGAAACGAGACTACAAACTGATCTTCGGAGAAAAAGAAGATGTTCTTGTCCTCTTCGGTTTCAGGATTGCGATAATAGATCCGGAAGATTCCTTTAACTACCAACCCCAAGTCATTACAAACCATGCTTTGCATGTTAAAAAAATCGCCCTTGCTAATCTTCCTCGCCTTCCAAAAAGGGCGACTGTCCGCAAGATCCTTATCGCTCAACGGAGCAAAATTTTGCAGATATTGAAATAGCGTATCGTTTTTATCGGTCATTAGCTGATGTTATAAGTTTTTCAAAAGGCGCGCCTGTTAAAAGCAATAGGTTCGCTACAAGCCAATCAAATATAACCTCCAAATATAGATTGAAAATCACGACTAAATTTTCACTTAAGTGAAAATTTGCATGCTCATTTAATTTGTAATTGCAGCGTAATCTTCACCCGGCATTTTCACTTAAGTGAAAATCTGCCAGGGCAATACTTCAGAGTTTTGAGGCATCAAAAATATTAAAAATCAAGATCATGACATCAAACGCTCAAAGCATTGCAGTACCAGACGGGCAGTCCGCCGAAACTGCCGCATCATTACGTAAACTTTATTTTACCCGCGCCGCATTTTCGGTAAGCTGGGTAATCCTTGTTGCTCTTTTAGCTAAAACATCGGCAACTTTGGCAAGCATTTTACTCATCATTTACCCGGCCTGGGATGTGATCGGCACCTTTTTGGATATCAGGGCTAACCATAAAGCCACATCAAAAACTCCGCAATATGTAAACGCAGTTATCAGTAGTATTACCACTGTTGCAGTCGGTTTAGCTTTGCAAAAAGGTGTCCCTGAAGCCTTAATGGTATTTGGCGCCTGGGCAATTGGTACCGGCTTAATTCAGCTGATATTAGGACTACGTCGCCGTAAATTATTGGGCGGCCAGTGGCCGATGATCATCAGCGGAGGTCAATCTATGCTGGGCGGCACTTCTTTTATTCTGCTGGCGCACGATCCTACAAAAGGCATTAGCAGCCTGGCGGGGTATGCAGCATTTGGCGCTTTTTATTATTTGCTGGCGGCATTTAGATTGGGGAAAACGGTTAAAGCCTAACGCATCCGTTTGTTCTAAAAAGTAAATAGCTTTGCACTGAAGGCTATTTACCTTGCTATTGAACAGGCGTTTAAATACCCTTTCTCCCTGCAATTACCTATTTCACCACAAACTGAAATACGCCTGAATCTGAAGTGTTACCTGCTGAATCTTTAGTGATGATCTTCCAGTAATAAGTATTTCCTGATGCTATTGTAACGCCGTTTAAAAACAGGTCTGTAACATTGCTTTTAAATAACGGCGGGGTGGCCGCTGTGCCGAAATAAACATCGTAACCAACAATATCGTTATCAACATCGCTGCCGGTCCAGGTTAAATTAACGGTGGTTACTCCGGCGGCAAACGCCTGCCCAAAGGTTGGCGCTGTAATGCCGGCCGGGAACGGACTGTAAGTTATACTGCCGGTGCCAGCTACGTAAAATTTCCAGGTATCGCTAACAGCGGTGTGCGTTGTGCTATTAGATTTTGATACCACATACCACGAATAGGGCGTAGTTCGCTGTAGCGTAATAGTTAGTTGATTGGCACTGGCAACCTGCGTAGTTACCACTCCGGTTAATAAATTTTTAATGCCCACCTCGTAGCTGTCGGCGTTAGCGGCAGCCGCCCAGCTTAAAGTGATGGATGCCTGTGTAGCCGAAATAACGTTACCCGAAATACATAAAGAGTTCTGAGCAGGCGCAGTAAGTACGCTCTTAACTGGATCGGGTACCGGCACTGGTGGTGCAGGCTCTGGATTGGATCCTGATTTACCGCATCCGGCTATCAATATTAATGTACAAAGCCAAAGTATAGAATTTTTCATGCTTATTTTTTGATCATTTTAAAAATGGTTTTCTGCCCATCGGCCGATAGTTGAAGAAAGAATGCTCCCAAGCTTAACTGACCTGCATCTATCTGCACCAAGCCCGATTGGTTTTTGAAGGTTTTTGAGTGAACAACCTTATTAAAAGCGTTGTATATGGTGATGTCGGCTTTCTTGACGATTTCCGCTCCAAGGTTCACGTTAATTATGCTGGTGAAAGGATTAGGGAACGGCACCGCACGATCTGCAATTACAACGTTTTCAGTTACCAGACCCTGGCAGGGTTTATCAGAACTAACGGCTAACGTATTTACACCGTTTTTTAGGGTCACGGTCAGTTGATTGTTGGTAGTGGCAGTAGTAACACCATTAAGCGTAATGTAATAGGTATCGGCCCCGCTTAGCGAAAGTACCGCCTGATCGGTGTTTTTGATAATCGTTGAGTAAAGCGACAGGTCTTTAGGTTCGGTGATAACCGATGTGAAGCATTGCTGGTACCCGGGCTGACCTGCAACTGTTAAGCAAACATTGTAAGTACCCGCAGCAAGGTTACTGATAGTGGCTGAAGTTGTGAACGGATAGGTGGTATTTAGCCCATTGCCTGTTATGGTAGCGGTATAATTTAAATTTTGCGTAGCGGTAATTCCTATAGTTCCGTTATTGCTGCCTTTACAGGTAACCGATGTATTGGTTATTTTAAAATTAGATACAGGCAGTGCAAAAGTGACATTTACTGTAATTGCTGCCGATACTTGCTGCAAGTTATTCAGTGTTAATGCCACGGTATAAGCGCCACCTGCGGTTGCCGTATAATTTGCAGATGTAGCGCCGTTGATAGCCACGCCATCTTTTAACCACTGATAAGTATAGCCGCCGGTACCGGGGCTTGCCGTTAATACAACGCTGCCGCCTGTAATAACAGTTGTCAATCCGCTTGCGCTGATGGTTGGTATCGGCACAAAACTGAACCCGGTAAAATTACCCGTCCCGGTAGCGGTAGTAACCGATAATCCGTTTGACGCACCGACGGCTACTACGGCAGTAATACTTGTGGCCGAATTTACAGTAAACGATGATGCCGGTTTGCCGCCAAATGCAACCGCAGTAGCGCCTAATAAATTAGATCCTGCAAGGGTTACCGTTGTTCCCGCTGCAGCGGTAGCCGGGGTTACCGATGTAATAACCGGAGCAGGCGCAGGGGTAATGGTTAACGTACCGTTTACATAAGTGATGGTATAATTGGCAATGGCAGCGCCGCTTGCCGTTATAGGGTAGCTCCCCGTGGGCGATGTTGCAGTCGCCGTGGTAGTAGCAATTACCGGCGAGGTTAATTTGGCGCTATTATCGCCGTTTACAAAGCCGGCGTAGCTTAGGGTTAATGTGGGGTTATCGGCACCGTAGGTTTTGCTTTGATTGTTTGCAGTGATGGTTAAACTTGCCGGGACAACGGTGCTTGCAGCCGTATTTACCGTCACGTTGCTTGCCCCCGCGCTGCTTAATGTAATATTGCCGGAGTAATTTCCCGCTGCAGATGTAGCCGCTAATCTTACATATACGGGTGTGGATGCAATGCTGCCGGTCGTTCCGATAGTTACGGTGTTGCTGAAATGGATATTATCGGTACTCACTTCAAAGCCGTTGGGTGGTGTTACTAATATTCCGGCCGTCAGGTTAGCGCCGGATACATTAAGCTGCGTTGAAGTAGATGCGGTACCGTAAACAGTGCGAAGAGCTGAAAGCGTACCGGTAGCCGAAATTGTTGGTGCTACCGGATTTACGGTAATGGTAAACGTTACTGCCGAACCGCTGCAGCTACCGGATGATACAAAGTTGCCGATTACATAAGGGCCCTGCCCAACAGGGATGTAATTGGCTGCTCCATTACCTGTGCTGCTAACATCTATAGCTATAACTTGATTGGAAATCGAATTTTCGACATACAAAAAGTTCCCATCAGGGCTAAGCGATATGCCCGAAAGCGAGGGCGTAGTATTTGAAGCATATGGACCATAAGTTTTAGCTATTGAATTATCGGCAGTATTGATCACCGTTACCGTATTAGGGTATTGCCTCGCCACATACAGTTTACTTCCATCCGGACTTATGCAAATCCCCAACGGCAACTCAGACAGGTTTATATTTGAGATGACTGCATAGGTAGCTGTATTTACCACCGATACACTACCCGAGTTAGTATTTGTAGTATATAACCTTCTGCCATCCGGGCTTAAAACCATGTTTCTGGGGCCGTTCGCGCCGGGGTTGTTATTAGTTGGATTTATAGGTACCGCAAAATTGGCTAACACAACGGCAACACCGGCGTTACTAAGGGTGGTAGAACCGCTACCGGCACTGCTGCCTGTTATAGTTATAGGGCGGGCGGTAGGAGTTTTTTTAATATCTATAACAGAAATAACATTCGAATCGCCATTTGAAACATACAATATAGTACCATCGGGGCTAAAACATAAACCAACCGGGTTTACAGCCAGGCTGATCATTTTAACTTCACCTGTAGCGGTATCTATTACATACAAAACGTAAACATTAACCTTGCCGGTTACATTGTTGTTATTATCTACCGTGTTTACACTGTAAGCTATACCACTATTTGCCACATATACATACTTCCCATCCGGGCTTATCGTTGTGTTGGTAGGGATACCTGTTACCGGTAAATAGCCTACATCGCCTAACACATAGCCGGCACCTGTTTTAGAATCAATTAAAGGTATCGTCGCCGTAACCGTATTGGTTGCAGTATTTATTACGCTCAGCGTTTTAGACCCTAAGTTTGTAATATAGGCTTTGCTTCCATCGGGGGCTATCGTCACACCCGAAGGCTGTTGCCCTACGGCAATAGTTTTTATAACGACGTTGGTCGAAAGATCGATCACCGAAACAGTGTTATCGACTTGATTTGGTATATAAGCGTACCCCGCCGCCGCCGGCGTAGCAGTTATGGTGGCGGTAATAGGCGTAGTGCCCTTATTTACCGCCGTAAACGAAGCGATGTTGCCGGTACCGCTTGCAGCAAGGCCAATTGCCTGGTTATTATTTACCCAGGTATACCGGCAGCCTGTGCCTGTAAAATTAATAGCTGTAGTTGATGCACCATTAACCACCGTTTGGCTTTGCGCCCGGGCGTTAAACGACACCATGAAAATAAACAGGAATGCGATTGCAATGCGTAGATATTTAGCCATAAGATTTAAGTTAATATTAGCCTGTTTAAGTTTCTTTAAAAGGCGCGCCTATTAATAGAGGAATAGCGTAACCCTTTGAAATAAAACAGTTTTCGACAACTAATATACGGCAAGTTACGAATAGAAAAAATAAAGTTAGCCTTTGGGATATTAAATTTTTATTAGGAAACAGAAAAATTTAGGCGGATCATTTCTCTATATAACGAAGCAGTAATCATGGGCACAACAACCATGTTTTATATCGCGGCCTTTCTGAATATTTCAGAAATCCTGCTAAAACAGAAAAACCTCATAACTTTCGCTATAAGGCTTTTTGCATTTTGCTCCTGACTGCGGTTTATTTTCGAAACATTTCATTGAAAAATTGAAACGAATTGGAAATTTTGGTGAAAGCATTTCTATTATTTAAATATTGTTGCTAAAATATTTAAATAATCACAATATCTACACTGCGATGATTACGTATTAAAATTGAGTTGACTATGCGTGATCGATTGTCAAGGAACTTTAAACAACGCTTTTAAAACTCGCGCATGTATTGTTAATCTTGGTCTTTACTATATTTATACTTACTAATAGAGTGAAATATTAATGGAGGATCAAGAACGCATAAAAAGGACTACTTGTATATTCGGCGCTGGAGCCTCCGTAAAATATGGTATTCCCACACTAAACCAACTACCAAAAGTTGTAATTGAGTATATTAATGAATGCAAATCCGGGCATTATAAAGAGATGTTCTCCTTAGTGAAATTGATTGTTTTTGAGCTACATGGGAAAGATTTAGATAATGAGTGGATAGATTACGAAGCATTATTAGGACAACTTGATTATTTTATAAGGAATAACTCAATTATTCGAGTAGATAAATATCTGCTAAATCAAGGTACTTTGACCAAAGTGTTTAATACTCTAACGAAAATAATTTTTTCTGCAATTGATGCAAAAACTTCCACTTTTATCGGAGATAACGTATTGATTTCCAACGACCCAAAAGAACTTTACAAAGATTTTCTTGATAGACTTTGGTATAAGTTGCGCAATGATAAATGCATTCCCGTAATAAGTTGCGTATCGTTTAACTACGATTGCAAACTTGACGATGAGTTATTTGACCATATTTGGGGAGTTTTGGGAACTAAAAGTAATCATAATGTTGTCCCTCACTTTTTGGTCCCGATTTATACATTTAGCGATGGCGTGCATTTAGTTAATAATGAGGAGTATAAATGGACCTACAGTAAACATCATGAATTGATCAAAATACATGGTTCATTCGACTGGTATAAATGTCCCAATTGCAAGGCAATTCATAATTATAAAATTATAAATAGCTATGCAATGTTTTACGATGACAATCATGTTTCAGAAGATATGCGAAGCCTATTTAATCAGTTACGTTGTGGAATTTGCCAAACGCGTCTGGAGCACGATTTAGTCGCTCCGATATTGGGTAAAAATGAAAATCTAACTGCAAGAGAGCTATGGGATGGAACATTTAAATCACTATTCGAAGCACAAGAAATAATAATATTGGATATTCATTTCCTTTATCCGACAATGCATTCATTAATTTATTACAACATGCACTAAATTGGAATAAGAATAAACCGATAATAAAAATAGTTGATCCAACTTTGTCTGAAAGTCATTGGGCCAAAATAAACCAAATCTTTTCGCTAAAAACGATTGGGCAAGTAATAACTTATAAGCTCACTTTTGAGGAATTTATTGATACGTATCCGCCACGTGAGAAACCGGATTTTATATTTTAGTTTAAATCAGGAAATTGATTTTAATGCTACGGAACAAATTTCTTTAATATTAGTCTGACTTATTTTCTGTGGTGGTGTTCGATATATTCGTCATTAAGAGTTCTTCCGGTTCTAAAAGTGTACTAACATCGTACTATCAAGACTATCGCCTAACTTCTTCTGAAATCCCGCTAAAACAAAAAAGCCTCATAACTTTCGCTATAAGGCTTTTTGCATTTGCTCCTGAGGCTGGGCTCGAACCAGCGACCCTCTGATTAACAGATGTAATTTAGACTTGGTTACCTGGCAACCGCAGCTATGACGTGGGCATTGCGGCCGGCCGGAATTATCAAACAAGCGCCATGATCTATATACTTATTGCCTGTGTCCTTTCCGCATTCATTTTACTACCTTCTTCTTTGTCCGAACTATTAGCGGTTTTAATTTATCTATCTTATATCCCCCGCATTACGCTACAGATACGCTCTCTGATGGCCTTTAATCTGTTTTTTTAAGTGAAAGGCGAAACCGACAATAGAATTTAATTCTTCTTCAATAGGGGAAGAACTATCAACCTCACAATAAGATGAGCAACCAGGGATAGACTCAGTGTGAAGACCAGGATTAGTACTTTCTTACTGCTATCATTAAAGTAGTCCAGAAATGAGGAACGCCTGGTACCGCTGTAAAGTAAGGCCAGTGAAAAAACCAGTGCTCCCGTCAGCCACAAGGTTAGATGGGAATAAAAATAACGGGTGCGCGCAAGTTCGGCACCTGGAAAAGCGGTTAACAGTAAAGCGACATGAGCAATGAAAAAGATAAGAGCGGCGGCGATCAGGACGTAAAACATAATATTTAATTTCAAGCAATATAAATTATATTGATTAGGCAGGCAAACTCAAACACTTTTTAACCGCTGGTGTTCAAAGGATTGCTTTATGAGATCAACCACCAAACACATCCTGATCATCGAAGACGATCCCGATATCAGGTCCATATTACAATTTCTACTGGAGGAAAATGGTTTCCGGGTGACAGCATTGCCACAGGTTCATACGATAGAAGAACTAATTGCAATACAGCCGGGCTATTTTTTGATCGACGAAAACCTACCGGTCATCAATGGTCATATACTTTGCATTATTTTAAAGTCTAAACCGCAGACCCGGCATATCCCGGTGATCCTGATGTCGGCCTCAGAGCAATTAGCCGGCGTGGCTTCCCTTTGCGAAGCGGAGCATTTTCTGAAAAAGCCTTTCGATCATGATGACCTTTTAAAGATACTTGGCATAGTAAAGCTCGCAGATCTGGGATGATCGCGGATTACTGGCTGGCTTATTGCATAGCCTGTGGAAACATCTACAAATGGACAACCATATACAAGCATCCTCTTTGAAAACCAAAGACCAGGTGATCAGCGACCTGAAAGAACTACTGGAATTAGTGAACGATGGTAAAGAAGGTTATCATACCGCTGCTGAAGCGACCGAAAGCCCTGAATTGAAGGCCCTGTTTGCCAAATTATCAGGTGAGCGTATAGTGTATGCGGCTGAATTAAAAGAGCATATAGCACAACATGGCGGCGAAGCTGATAATGACAACGGCGGCCTATTAGGCGGCTTACACCGTACCTGGTTAAGCATCAAAGGAAAACTGAGCAGTGATGAAGACGGATCGCTTATTGAAACTATCCTGACCGGTGAAGAAGCTGTGCTTGCCAAATACGATGAACTGATCGCAGATTTTGCCGATCATGCCGACCATATGGAACTTTTGAAAGAACAGCGGGACGGTATCCAGCATGCCCTAAACAATATTGAATTGGAGCAATATTAAAACAGACCGCCTTGTTTTAAGGGCGGAAAAAACATCGTGATATAAAAATAGTAAAACCCTTTGCGGTTTAATTAGTTTACTTCATGATGCCTGAACGTCAAGGACTTTCCGCTGAAACTTTAAAAGCGCTGGAATCAGCGCCCAACCCATATTTGATCCTGTCGCCGGAGCTGCGTATCATCACTGCCAGCGATGCTTATTTGAAAGCGACGGAAACGAAACGTGAGGTGATTGCCGGCAAACATATCTTCGACGCTTTTCCGGATAATCCGGACCTGCCCGATGGCGATGACGGTGTGCAGAACATCAATGCTTCGCTGCAAAATGTGTTAAGAACCAAACAACCGGATCATATGCGGGTGCAGCGTTACGACGTGCCCGATATTAATAACCCCGGTAAATTTATCCCAAGATACTGGGACCCCAGCCACACGCCGGTACTGGATGAACATGGAGAGATCTTCTACATCATTCAACTGGCTAATAATGTCACCGATAAGATACTGACCGAACGCGCGTTGCTCCACAGCCAGTTAGAACAAACAGATACCATGGAGCAGATGAAAGCGCTTAACGAAGAACTATTGCTGACCAATATTCAATTACGAGAGACCCAGCAAAATCTATTTACTTTAAATACACAGTTGGAAGAGCGGGTGGCAAAACGCACGAAGGAACTTGCAGACAGTTATAACGAGCAGCAGGTACTGAACGAAGAACTGGCGGCCACCAACGAAGAGCACGCGACCACCAATGAAGAACTGACCGATATCCAGCAGCGGTTGGTAGATACCAATGTCGAATTGGAAACCAGTTCTTCCCGCCTGCGGATGGCTATCGAATCCACACAATTGGGCACCTGGGATTATAACCCAGTTACCGGCGAGCTCTACTGGTCTAAAGAATGTCGCGACATTTACGGCATCCCGCAGGAACTTCCGGCCAGTTTTGAATTGTATGCTCAGTTGCTTCATCCCGACGACAAAGGGTGGGTGCAGGAAAAGATTGCTGCCAGTATTCAGCCCGATCTGAAAGGCCGCTATGATCTGAGTTACCGGATCAATCGTTATGATAACGGGGAAACTCGCTGGGTAAAGGTAAAAGGCACCGTTTATTTTGAGGAAGAACAAGCCACACGCTTCATCGGTACTGTGCTGGATATCACCGAGATGAAACTGGCGCAGGAAGAAAGCGCTAAACTGGCCGCGATCATCGCCACTTCGGACGATGCCATTGTAAGCAAAACCCTGGACAGCGTGATCACCAGCTGGAATCAATCGGCGGAGCGGATCTTCGGTTTTAGCGCGGAGGAAATGATCGGTGAGAGCATTTACAAACTCATCCCGGAAGACCGGACCGAGGAAGAGCCTTTAATCTTGTCCCGCTTAAAATCGGGGCAGCGTGTGGAGCATTTTGAAACCAAGCGACTGACTAAAGACGGTCGCCAGATAGATGTTTCCGTGTCCGTTTCGCCTATTAAAGATAAGGAAGGCAACATCATCGGTTTATCTAAGATAGCCCGGGATATCACCGAGCGCAAGCTGGATGAGACCCGCAAAAGCGATTTTATCGGAATGGTTAGTCATGAATTGAAAACGCCACTGACATCGCTGAACGCGCTACTGCAAGTGGCGGAGATCAAATTGAAAAGCAGTGAAGACAGCTTTTTGCCTGGCGCGATGCAAAAAGCCAATGTCCAGGTTAAAAGGATGACCACTATGATTAACGGTTTCCTGAATGTTTCCCGGTTGGAATCGGCCAAGATATTGATCGAAAAACAGGTGTTTCAGTTAGAAGGCCTGGTGGATGACGTGATTGACGAGATCAACCTGACGAGCACCAGCCACCATATTCATTTTAATCCCTGCCCGCCGGTGGCAGTGACCGCCGACCGCGATAAAATAAGCTCGGTCATATCTAACCTTATCGGTAATGCAATCAAATATTCGCCCAATGGTACAGCGATCAGCGTTAACTGCGTAATTGCGGATGGTAAAGTGGTGATCAGTGTTAAAGACGAGGGTATGGGGATTAAGCCGGAAGATCTCAAAAAGATCTTTGAACGGTATTACCGCGTACAATCTGAGTACAGCAAACATATATCCGGTTTCGGTATTGGCCTGTATTTGAGCGCGGAGATCGTGCGTCGTCATGACGGGGAAATCTGGGCGGAGAGCGAAAACGGGAAGGGCAGTACCTTTTACTTTAACCTGCCGCTGGGTCAGGCTGCTTAATAAGCCAGGGATTGATGACCAACGATACGCAGCACTTTAGCCACCATTTCCTCCACATCGAAAGGTTTAGTGACATAATCATTGGCCTCGCATTCTTTCGCGATGAGTTCAATATCATTGGCAGTTGAGAGAATAATAACGGGAATGGCCGCTAAAGCCGGCACTTGTTTGATCTTCCGGCACAAGCGGTGCCCAGGTTTGCTGTTAATAAATTCGTCCAGCAAAATAACATCGGGGCCAAAAGGAATGATCTCTGAAAGATCAGCCGGCTCGGGGATGCTAAGCGTTTCAAATCCCTGTTCCTGTAAAATGAATTCCACGATATGACGTATGTCCTGGTCGTTCTCAATAATCAATACCCTCTTCTTCAATGCCTGCTGATTTCCGGCAAAGATAAGTGTTTTAAAATCAATAGGTGACAGCAGAATGTCAACAGTTAACCCAGCCGCTGTTTCCAGTCTTTTTTGAGCTTTTGATATAAAGTCGCCCTTGTAGTTCGCATAGCGCCGCGCACGGGTAAAACACATCTGTAAATATTTGCGAGCTATATCTGTACACCACTTATTCTTTATAATCCCTGATGGTGTCGCTCGATCGCATTTTTGCCCTTTCCGGATCTTCACCCGCATCGCGGAATGCCCGGCGCTGACGCAACAGGTCCCAATATTGGTCCAGTTCAGCTTTAACGGAATGCAAATCCTTTACTTCTTCATCGGTCAGATCAGACTTGCCATATAAGTCCTCTTCTTTTTCCGTTAATTCTTTAATATGATCCATCACGGATCGGTCGTTGTTGTTTTTTTCCATGATATTGATTGTGCATACACAAGCGCTCGACCGGGTTAATGTTTCATCATAACGGATATAGTTGCCAACATGTGAAACTTAATCCAGTTTCAGCGCTTGTACAGGCCTATGGCAACTATCAAAAACGTTCAGCCACTCAGCGCAGAAAAGCTGTTTGACTTATTAAAAACAGATTTCGCGGACTATATCAACCAAAAATTGGGCTCTAACCTTTCCATTGAATATGCACACGTGTTTAATGAGATCAATGTATCCTTTCCGGAAGTGATCGAAGGCCCCGCGCTGAATATCACCGTTAGTGATGTAGAACTAACAGTAATATTAATGGCAACAGATGCGGATTACAATACCGAACTGTTGGAAGAAAATCTTATCGGATTTTTGGAAGCGCAGGCAGGTTAATACATGCCCAAGGGTCATTAAGGGTGTGATTTAATTACATGGACATCAAGCTATCCACGGTGGTAATGTTCCGGCTTAGCAATTTCAAGTACCACTCGCCCCTCGATCTCACCATTGCGCATCTCGTTAAATACTGAATTGATGTCCTCTAATTTGGTTGGCCTGACTGTAGCATGTACTTTACCTTCCAACGCAAACTGGATCGCTTCCTGCATATCTTTACGCGTGCCGACAATGGAACCGCGTACGGTGTAGCGATTGATCACGGTATCAAAGATCGGCAGATCGAAGCTACCCTTGGGTAAGCCGTTCAGGGCAATGGTACCTTTACGCCTTAAAGCCGATATGCCCTGCTTAAAGGCGATAGGCGAAGGCGCGGTGACCAGTACGCCATGCATGCCCCCGGTTTCTTTTTTCAGGAATTCACCGGGATCTCGTTCTTTGGCATTCACAACCAGCTCGGCACCCAGGCTTTTGGCCAGTTCCAGTTTGTCGTTAGAGATATCAATAGCGGCTACATGCAAACCCATGGCTTTAGCGTATTGGACCGCTAAGTGACCCAAACCACCGATGCCAGATATGGCCACCCATTCACCAGGTTTGGCTTCCGTTTCCTTCAATCCTTTATACACCGTAACTCCCGCACAAATAATCGGTGCCATCTGCGTAAAATTAATATTTGGTGGGAAGTGAGCCACATATCTTGAATCGGCGATCACATATTCCGCAAAGCCGCCATCCACACTGTAACCGCCGTTTTGCTGGGTATCGCACAGCGTTTCCCAGCCCGTGGTACAAAACTCGCAGCAGCCGCAGGCGCTATAAAGCCAAGGTACTCCAACAATATCGCCCTCATGCACATTCATTACGCCCCGCCCTAAAGCTACTACATAACCCAAAGCTTCGTGCCCCGGAATAAGCGGCATTTTGGGCTGCGCGGGCCAATCGCCCTGGCAGGCATGCAAATCGGTATGGCAAACCCCACAGGCAATGACCTTTACCAAAATCTGGTTTTCGCCAGGTTCTTTTACCGGCATTTCTTCAATTTGCAGCGGCTGTCCGAACTGGCGGATAACTGCGGTTTTCATGGTCTTGGGGATCATATGCTTTTTAATTTAAGGTGAAAGGAAACGGTTAACTGGTCTTTGGTTTTGATGATACCGCCTAATTTGTGTGGCGGCAGGAGTTTAAAATCTGAAAAGCAAACCTCTTGCAAACCTGATAAGTGGATTATCTTGTCAGCATCGTTAGCGATTTGATAATTAACGTTATAGGTCTTTCTGATCCCGGCTATTTCAATTTCCACTTCTCCGGTGATCGCCGCGGGGCTATTGGACAATTGGGGCAGGCTGCTTAAACTTAAAAAGCGGATGTGCAGATTGGGATATAGCTGAGCCTTCAGCGTTTTTTGCAGGTCGCGGGTCATCATGGCCTTGTGGCAATCAAAACTTAAGGTGGCCGGGCTGATGCTACCGCTTAGCTTAACACCATTGCCATCCCTGTTCACTATAAGTGTATCCTGTTCGGAGGTCGGAATATCGCAGGTAAATTTATTAACGTTGGTGCTCCCGTTAACGCTTAGGTTACTGCTCTCCTGTACCACCCATTTGGTTTGTGCAGGAGCCGTAAAGCTTATAAAAAACAGGGCTATAATGATCTGGATGTTCATGGTTAAAATGATATGGCTGCCTGTAATACCAAGCCGCTGAATTTGCCCCCGTTAAGTATATTGATCGCATCATAACCCTTATACTGCTGGCCGACATATTCGGCTTTCATCATAATGTTGTGGGTTAAAAACCAACCGGCTGTACCGGCTGAACGGTTGATCGTAACTTCGCTGGAATTGCCTAAAATGGTGGCCGAAACGGTGTTGTAACGGTAGCCAACCCAAAAGTTCTCTTTGCCCTGAGGGAACCTGTAGATCACATCACCTGCAAATTGGCGGGCGCCACGGGTGGTGGTTTCGGTAATGGTGCGCCCTTTGGCGGTTTCGGCGGTGCCAAAAAATTCAAGGCCACGGTATTTTAAAAACAGGTTACCCATATAAGCATGGTTCTCCTGGCTAAAACCGGGGTTAAACCTTCCTGAAAAAGCATTATAGTCGACCGCCTGGCTAAGTACGGTACCTGCCGCGGTGGTAGGGTTTGACATGACGTTGAAATAATTTGAGCCAGAGCGGTCGCCACCAAATAAGGTATTGCTATTTGCACTGCTAACCGAGTAGAATGAGCCGGAGATGCGCACCCTAAAGTCGGGGTTTATTTGCTTATCAAAACCTAATTTACCCAAAAACGCCGGCGGATATTTGTTAAGCTGGCCAGTCTTGGCATCTATCTTTGTTGGCGCGATAGTTACCGCATTTAACTCCCCATCGGTGATTCCGCCCATAGCGAAAAGGCCTGTTGTGAGGCATTTATAATAAACGTGCATACCAATTTCGGTCGCAAATTCATCCATGATATAATTCTCTACAAAGGGGTTATAAATGGTATTACCACCATCAGACCGGCGGAAGTGCTGATCACCGTAATCCACATCAGATTGCCCGATGATGAAGGTGATATTCTTCATCAGTTTGTCGGCCAGCGGGCTATGCAAAAAAGCTAACTTATCTATTTGCAAATAGCCGCCCTTTACCCAACTATCTTCATGGTGACGAGTGGACAGGTACGAGGTTAAATTTAAGCGGATACCGTCTGCTAACTGCACATCGAAGATCAGGTTGGCCATGGGCAGGTTAAAGCCATTATAAATTGGTGTAATGGCATTTACATCGCCGGTTGCCGTGCCCACCGTCTTAATTACCGGTGTGGCGGTATTGGAAGCTTTAAGGGTTTGATAAGCTAAAGTAAAACCACCGCCGATCTTCACTTTAAGCCCGGTAAATGGTACCGTATCCTTTTTACTCGTCTCGAACTGATTAACCCCAGCTTGGTTGTTGGGACGAAAAAATTGTAATTCTTGCGCTTTAAGGCTGTATGGCAATAATATCGCCGTAGCGATAAACAGGTGTTTAAATTTCATGATGCTTATTTTTTATAAGTGATGTTAAATTGAATAGTAAGATCATTATACACTTTCATAGCGCCCAGCATAAAGCTTGGTGGTTTAATGCCGTAGTCGGTTAGCTGGATCTTTTTAGTGCCATTAATAGTAATGGAGCCATCAAAGTTCGGTGAGGCGGTAACTTCAATGCTGATAGGCTGTGTTGTGCCAGAAATTGTCAGTTCGCCTTTAGAAGCGACCAGATATTTCCCTTTTGCGGCGGGTGTGACTGTAGCGGAGATCAGCTTGTAGTTAATAGTGGGGTATTTGCTTTCGTTAACCGACTTGTACATCCGGCTATCCATTGTGGCGTGTTCACTTTTTAAACTCTTCACCGCCAGTTGGAAGCTAAAGCCGCGTATTGCGGTAATATTTTCGCCATTGCCACTAAAGTCGCCTTTGCTTTCCATGACGGTCGACATCATCGTCCAGTCATGCACATTGGATGAACCGGATACTTTAATGTAAACATCCTGACCTGTTGCCAGCTTATAAGTGGTTTGCGCCTGTACTAATTGGGTGGCGATTAGACAAAGGATCATCACTACGATGAGAGAGATTGTTTGAAGTCTGTTTTTCATGAGATATATGATTTAGGTCAAATGTATCGCGGCCTGGCTGCGCATTAGGTGATGAGTGTTATGGTAAAAAGTGGTGAAAATCAATTAATTACATTTTTAGAAAATATCAACAGCGGTTTACGCGGATGTGCTGCCATTTTACGGGTCAGGCTTGGGCTGAAAATGTTTTGCAGGAAGTTTTGCTTATGGTGCGCCAATATGAAAAGATCTTTATAAGCGCTATCCTGGAACTTAGGATAGCTAATATTTAATGCCAGCAACACTTCATTATCAGCTTCTTGTATTGCCGTGGAGAATGAGATCCGCTGGTAAGGTGCGAACCTGGTTTGATAAGGAATGACCATGACCGGGAAAGCGGCCTGTTCAATGATCTGCCAGGCATGGTTCTTCTGGAATAAACCGCCATCGTTATGCCGGCAGTGTGCACTTATCATAACCAGGAAAACATGATGCCTGGTCACGATGTCTGACAACTCCCAGCTGTCCGTTCCGTCCACACTGCATTGGTCTATCTCCGGTTTGTAGCCTTTTGAGGTGTATTTATCCAACTTTGTTTTTAGCCGGGCCATTAATGCGCCTAAGTCATTGATGCTGTTTGCCTCGCAGGCCTGCCTCGGCCAGGCGTTGCTGTCCGGTACCGGCTCACCGGCAGGTCTTTCGTAAACATTACAAAGCAGCAGGTTGGCTGATATATGCTGGGCCAGCGCTAAAGCATAATCTGCCATATAATCGGCATTGATGGAAAAATCGGTTAATACTAAAATGGTTTTCATGCTGTAAAACTCCCGTTTAAAGGTGGCCCAGCGGATGACGGGTATCATGGTTTAAACTGATGGTGCTCACTGATCACATTAAAAAGTGACGGCGGTCACTTTTTACCATTTTGCAATGTCCATCTTTGAGCTATGGAAAACGCCGCCCTTTTAATAGCTATTATTCAAAATGCGATAGATGGGATCATTACCATCGATGAGCGCGGGCGAATCGAGTCTATCAATCCATCGGCCTGTAAACTTTTTGATTATAATCCCGATGAGGTAATCGGGAAAAATGTTTCGATCCTGATGCCCCCGCCCGATAAGGAGCAACATGATGAATATTTGAACCGCTACCAGCGTACGGGCCAAGCGCATATTATCGGTGTGGGCCGTGAAGTGGTCGGCATGAAAAAAAATGGTGTGCTATTCCCGTTTCGTTTAGGCATTAGCGAGGTCCAATATTCCGGAAGAAAAATTTATACAGGTTTTATCCATGATTTGACTCGCGAGAAGGAAGCCGAAAGCCAATTAAAGGAACATGCCGCTCATCTGGAAGAATTGGTGGAGCAGCGAACCATGGCTTTAAAAGTTACTGTAGAAGAACTGGAGGAAGCTAAGGAAGAAGTAGTATTGATGCTGGAAAAAGAAAAAGAACTGGGCTTGCTCAAAAGCCGTTTTGTATCCATCGCCTCGCACGAATTCAGGACGCCTTTAACCTCGGTACAATTATCGGTATCGCTGATCGAAAAATATGCGGAACCTTTCGATAGCCCGAATATCCGCAAGCATGTCGGTAAGATCAAAAGCGCGGTTGGCAACCTGACTTCCATCCTTAATGATTTTCTTTCGCTGGAAAAACTGGAGGCCGGTAAACAGGAACCATCCTATCATGACTTTGACCTGGTGAAATTTGCCGAAACCATAACCGAGGAAATGCAGGTACTTGCCAAGCAAAACCAAAATATCATTTACCAGCATACCGGCACTAAAAGCACCGTCCGGCTGGATCAAAACCTGCTGAAGAACTGTATCGTTAACCTGGTAAACAATGCCATCAAATACTCAGGCGAAAATTCTTTTATTGGGTTTACGACAGAGATCAACGACCGCGCCTGTATCATCACGGTGAGCGATAACGGTATCGGCATCCCTGAAGCAGACCAGCGTCATTTATTTGAGGCTTTTTTCCGTGCGCACAATACAGGTACTATTCCCGGAACAGGTCTTGGTTTAAATATTGTAGCACGTTATATAAGCCTGATGAACGGTACCATCGATTTTAAAAGCGAGGTGAACCAGGGCACCTTATTTACCATAACCTTTTCTATGTCATGAATAAAAAAGTACTGATCATTGAAGATAACGATGATATCCGCGAAAACGTTGTTGAGATCTTGGAATTAGCGGGCTATAGTGTCACTTCGGCCAGCAATGGCAAGGCTGGTGTAGAACAGGCATTTGCCGATACCCCGGATATTATCCTGTGCGATATTATGATGCCCGAAATGGATGGCTACGGGGTACTTTACCTGCTATCTAAAAAACCTGAAACCGTTGCAGTGCCTTTTATATTTCTGACCGCTAAGGCCGAGCATTTTGACCGCCGCAAAGGCATGGAAATGGGTGCCGACGATTACCTGACTAAGCCTTTTGACGACATGGAATTGTTGGCCGCTATTGAAAGCCGGCTAAAAAAGAAAGAGGGCCAGCAAGCCTTTTACAGTAAATCTTTAGATCGCCTGAATACACTGGTCGCTAAAAAAGATGGGCTGGCCGCTCTGAAAAAGATCATTGAAGAACGCAAAGCACGCCCCTTTAAAAAAGGCCAAGTGATCTATTACGAAGGCGATAAAGGCAACGGACTTTATTTGGTCATCAACGGCAAAGTTAAAACCATCAAACTGGCTGAAGATGGGCGGGAACTGATGACGGGAATTTATTCATCAGAAGATTACCTCGGCATCAATGCTATGTTATCCAACCAGGAATATACCGATACGGCAACAGCTTTAGAAGATTGCCTGCTTTGCCTGATCCCTAAAGAACAACTGGAACAATTACTCAACCTGTACCCCGAGGTAGCCCGGGAGTTTATCAAACTGCTGGCCGACGACAACCGCGAAAAGGAAGAGCAACTTTTACAAATGGCCTACCATTCGGTTCGAAAAAAAATGGCAGAGGCTTTATTGAGACTGCGTGTACGATCGGACAATGACACTTTTAAAATAGCCCGCGAAGATTTGGCGGCTTTAGCTGCCATGGCTACAGAAACGGTTAGCCGTACCTTGTCCGATTTTAAAGAAGAAGGCCTGATAGAAAAGAAAGGGAGTACCATTATCATTCTTGATCTGGTCAAACTCACCAAAATGAAAAACTGATCACCATCATCTTTCCGTTTGACCATGCTCATGGTGAACGTTTGTACTTAAACCTACTATTGCAGGATGAAAGTAGTAGCTTACAGCGTAAAACCCTATGAGAAGGAATACCTGGCCAAGGCCAATCAAAAACAACATGACGTTACGCTCATCTCTAATTCCTTGAGCCTTGAAACCGCTACCTATGCGCAAGGAAAAGAAGCCGTGATCGTATTTACCGATGATGATGTATCCGAAAAAGTAATTGATCAACTGGCGATATTGGGCATCAAATACATCGTGACGCGATCTGTTAGTACCGCCCATATTGATAAATTTGCTGCCAGGCAGCACCATATAAAAATTGCCAACGTGCCTTTCACTTCAGATCAAATGCATTTGAGCAACGAAGCCCTACAGGAAATAGCTGATCAAACGATCAAAAACCTTGACTTGCTGCAAGCGGGCAAATGCCTGGGCAATGCCTGCGTATGTAATTTAGGGTGCCGGATAAAAGTATAAAAGGGGCGCTGGTATTGCTACCAGGCCGCTTTCTATTGCTGATTAATTAGGGAAAGGGAACTTATAAAATAAAGGTGGCCAGCATGATTAAGTGAATGATGATGCTTATGACAATAAGCTCAACGTTACACGGATATTAGAGCCGCCCATACCTGCAATAATATTGGCAAAATATAAGATCAGCGTAACGGCCAGTATCATAACCGGTGCGTTATAAAAATAGATCAGCGCGGCGGGTAAGGGCAGGAACAATACGCCCTGGGCAATAAGCGATACCAAGTACCACAAGGTTTTACTTTCGGCCTGGCTGTCGGCAAACGCCATCCATTTGGCCCATATATTGTTATTGCTTTTTACGCTGTTAGCTGAGGGTGTTGCCCAGTTCGCGTTGGTGTGAATAGCGGTTTTCATTTTGTCGTTGTTTTAAACTTGATTATTATTTCGAAGGGATCACTAATAGCGGGATCTGGATATGATCGGCCATTTTTTGGGTGTGACTGCTGTGCAATATCCGGTCTATAAAATCATATTTACCGTGCAGCATGGCCAGCATATCGATATCGCCATGCGCGCACAGCCAATCCAGCCCCTCTTCGGTATTGGTGTTTTCAATGATGCGGTAATAAATATTGGCGTACCCCGCGCAGTTAGATAGTTCGACCAAAAACTCTTTGAGCCATTCTAACAGTGCCGGCGATTGTTCATTATGGTGGTGCACATGGGTGATCAGAATCTCAGCGTTCAGCATTTTGGCCATGGGGATGAGTTGGTATATGGCTTCTACATTCTCATCCAGGTTTTTAAAATCCGTGGCGAATGCTATTTTTTTTACGGGTTTAAGCTGGGCTGCCGGCGGAACTAATAATAGTAACTGCGGCGTGCTGTCGATCATACCTTTGGTATGGTCGCCTACCAGTAAAGTGCCTAAAAGATTACCGCAGTGGGTAGACATCACGATTAGGTTCGTTTTATCCGTCACCTGTGCATTAATTACATCGGGAACTGTTCCAACGTCATTAATATAGGTGATGGCGGGCCTGAATTTATCGGTGTGATCGTTAAGCTCCAAATGCGCTTTCAGACGCTGTAGTTCCGCAGTACTATCCTCTTGCAGATCATCCTCTTCTTCCATCGGCCAGATCACTAAGCCTGCGTGCGGAATTTCTGCCGGGACGATCAGCGCATTACATAATAAAATATTGGCTCTAAGCTGCTTTGCTAAACTGTAGCCATATTCCGCCGCGTGGCTGGCCTGCGGTGAAAAGTCGGTGGCGATCAATACATTTTTCATAATGTAAAAGTCGCCCGAACCAGCTATGGAATAAATGACGCCCATCATCTGAATAATGCGCTTGGTCATTTTCGTGACAGCCATGATTAGCCATATTTGTACTAAAACATCTCCAAAATGAAAACCCTGAGATTTAATTTTTGCCACCCTATAAAGGGTTTTGCTAACCTGATCGCTTTGATGCCTGGCAGTCTTCAGCAGCCGGGAATCAGCTTTGACAGCAAAGAGGGCAACCTTGTTGAAATACCTTTGAATAATTGCCAGCCCGGTAAATGGAAAGTGGTATTAAACTGGGAGTATGAGGATGAGCTATATGTACATCAGGGGGAGTTTGAGGTTAGGTAATATAAATGAACCTGTAGTTCAATTTTAAAATTCTTGATCGCCCATTTTTAGAAACTGTATTAAAATTCAGGCAGCATAAGATTATAAAACTGTACTCAATTATCAAACGCCATTGCACTTGACAATTCGCGGTAGGCATTGGTTTGTTGTTGCAAGGTTGCAGCAACTTGTTCGGCTGTTTCAACGGCATCCGCACCCGCGATAAACCGCAGCGGTGGCTTTTCTTCTGATGCAATGGTGATCAGCGCCGCAGCCAGTTTGGCCGGATCGCCCGCCTGCTGGCCGTTGGCACCTTTCCAGAACTCCATCTGCTGTTTACGGCCTTCGGCATAATCAGGTATTTGATGACCGGCATAATTAGTGGATTGTTCAGTCAGTAATTCTGTGCGGAAAAATCCCGGGTTCACAATAGTTGTATGGATACCAAATTGCTCCACTTCAGTTTGCAGTGCTTCCATCCAGCCTTCGGTCGCGAATTTGGCTGCAGAATATGCTGCGCAAAAAGTATAACCCTGTAAGCCGCCGGTTGAGGAGATAGTGATGATGTGACCGGAACGCTGTTTACGCATGATCGGCAATACGGCCCGCGTAACTTTCATCGGCCCGAGTAGTGCTGTGCCCAGTTGCAGTTCGATTTCTTCCATTGAAAGTTCTTCGAAATGCCCACCATAGAAATTGGCAGCGTTGTTAACCAGCACATCCAAAGTGCCAAACTTTTCAACGGTGGCCGTGACCGCGGCTTCGGCTTCAGCCTGTTTCGTAATATCTAATTTAAGTACTAATAGGTTTGGGTGATCGCCAAGTCCTTTAGCTACTTTCTCTGTATTCCTTCCCGTTGCCACAACCTTATAGCCGGCGGCTAAGGCAGCTTTTGTGATATCTAAGCCCATACCGCGCCCTGCGCCGGTAATGAGCCAAACTTTTGCTGTATTCATTTAAATATAAAATTATCTGTTAATCATTTTTTGCATTTGCTCGGGGTAGCGTTCGCCGTCGATTTTGATTTGCGCGGCTGCCTCTTTTATTTTAGCCAGTTCAGCAGTGGTCAATTTCAGTTTAGCGGCTCCTAGGTTTTCTTCCAGCCGGTGCAGTTTAGTGGTTCCCGGTATGGGTACGATCCAGGATTTTTGTGCCAGCAACCAAGCCAAAGCGATCTGCGCCGGTGTTGCTGATTTTTCGGCAGCAATAGTGCTTAGCAAGTTAACCAGCACCTGGTTAGCTGACCGAGCATCAGCAGAGAAGCGTGGCACGATGTTCCGAAAATCCGATTGATCAAATGTGGTATTTGAGTTGATAGCACCGGTTAAAAATCCTTTACCCAGCGGACTAAATGGCACAAAGCCAATACCCAGTTCTTCCAGTACCGGCATAATTTCATCCTCGGATTCGCGCCACCATAAAGAATATTCGCTTTGCAACGCGGCAACCGGCTGCACGGCATGAGCCGCGCGGATAGCCGTCACGCCGGCTTCAGACATGCCAAAATGTTTTACCTTGCCTTCCTTTATCAAATCTTTAACCGTACCCGCCACATCTTCCATAGGTATAGCCGGGTCGACGCGGTGCTGGTAAAACAAATCGATCCGATCAGTTTTTAATCTTTTGAGTGACTGCTCGGCGACTAAACGGATACGGTCAGGGTGGCTGTCTAACCCTAAACGCGAATTGCCCTCTTTAAAACCGAATTTGGTGGCGATAACGATTTGATCACGGTAGGGTGCCAAAGCCTCGCCCAACAGTTCTTCATTCAAAAAGGGGCCGTAAGCCTCGGCGGTATCGAAAAATGTTACGCCTCTTTCTACTGCCGCCTGCAACAATTGAATCGCTGCCTGCTTTTCCATAGCCGGGCCGTAACCAAAGGTAATGCCCATACAGCCTAAGCCAAGCGCGGATACCTCTAAGCTGCTATTTCCTAATTTTCTCTTTTCCATGATTAGCTATTTTAATTCAACAATGCAAAGTTGCGCCCTGTTTTTCGCATCCGGCTTATACAGATCACTGGATTACTTACCAATATCACCTATTGTTTCATTCTGCTTTAAACTATGGTTATTTTTGATCTATGGAAAATGTGATCAGCTTCGATACGGTAGGGCAATACAATCAGTATAATAACAACGAAACCAGGCACCCGTTAGTTAGTGTACTGGATATGGCCAAGTCAGCACCGCGTACCCAAAGCCGCCAGCGGTTTGGCTTGTACACCATTTTTCTTAAAGAGATCAAATGCGGCGACCTGCGTTACGGCTGTAATTATTATGATTATGACGAAGGCACCTTAGTATTCGTTGCGCCGGGACAGGTGATCGGTGTAGAAAATAAAGAGTATTTCCAGCCACAAGGCAAAGCGCTGGTTTTTCATCCTAATTTTATCCGGGGCACATCATTAGGTAAACATATCCAGGATTATAGCTTTTTCTCATATGAAGTACATGAAGCACTGCACTTATCTGAAAGCGAGCGGAAGGTGATCTATGATTGCCTTGAGAAAATTGAAACAGAGTTACAGCATCCCATAGATAAGCATAGTAAAACACTTATCGTCACTAACATAGAACTACTATTAAACTACTGTACCCGCTTTTACGACCGGCAATTTATCACTCGCGAAGTTGCTAATAAAGGTATTTTAGAACGCTTTGAAGAGTTGCTGAACAATTATTTTGAATCTGACAAACCACAGCGGAACGGCCTGCCATCTGTAGCGTATTGCGCTGAACAGTTAAACTTATCCCCCAATTATTTCGGCGACCTGATCAAAAAGGAAACGGGTAAATCGGCGCTCGACTATATCCAGGCCAAAGTAATGGATATGGCCAAAGAGCGGATATTCGACCCCCAAAAGTCGCTGAGCGAGATCGCTTATGAGCTGGGCTTTAAATACCCCCAGCATTTTACGCGCTTGTTTAAACAACGCACCGGGCACACGCCGCAAGAATATAGGTCACTGAATTAAAGCACCCACTTATTTAAAAAGTTATTAAAGTCGTCTTTAAATTGTTCGCTGACCGCTATCGTGGTAGCCCCAATCTGCACGGAGGTTTTAGTTGCCGATTTTATCGCGGCTGTCGCCACGATAAACGAGCGATGCAGGCGCAGGAACATATCCGCCGGTAATTTTTCCTGAAGCCTTTTCAGGCTCGTTAGTGTAAGCAAAGGTTTGTCTGTTGATTTCAAGTAGACTTTTACATAGTCTTTCAACCCCTCGATATACAGGATGTCGTCCACATCTACTTTTACCAGTTGATGCTCGATCTTTAGGTAGATATAGGGCCGTTGATCCTGTTGTGGTTTTATTTCCGTTGTTACGGCTTGCAAGCTGCTTTCGTACATCGAGAAATAATCTTTGGCCTTTTCAGCAGCTTTAGAAAAATCCACATAATTAAAAGGCTTTACGAGGTAATCTAAAGCATCGACCTTGAAGCCGTCCAAAGCATATTGGTCATAAGCAGTAGTGAAAATAATACGCAGGTTTTTCTTTTTATCTGACTGGCCAATGATCCGGGCTAACTCGATACCACTCAGATCCGCCATGCGGATATCCAGGAAGATCAGGTTCAATTGCGGATTTTCATGGATATCTTTCAGCGCCGTGATCGCATTATTGTAGCGGCCGGCTAATTGCAGGTAAGGGGTTTGCTCGATATATGAGGCGATCAGTTCCAGCGCAGCCGGTTCGTCATCTACTGCAATACAATTAATGCTCATCGATATTTAAGGTTAAGGTCACGACAAATTCCTTGGCGAAATCATCGGGCTCGGCCACTAAATTGTATTTGGCCGGATAGATCAAATCTAAGCGCCGCCGGGTATTGCCAATGCCAATGCCTTTGTCATCATCCAGTTGTTTAGCCAGGCCTGCGAATAGTGAATTGCGTACTTCAAAAACTAACTGTTTATCTTTTTCAGAGATCCCGATGTAAACGTAGCTGGGGTTTACCGCGCTAATGCCATGCTTAAAAGCATTTTCGATAAAAGGCAGGAACAGCATGGGTGCGAGCAACAGGTCGCGCAGGTCGGGTTGCTTGTCAAAAATGATCTGCACATCATTCGCAATGCGTACTTTCATCAGCGCGATGAAATCTTCGATAAACTCTATTTCTTTAAATAGAGAGGTTTGTTCATTCTTGGTTTCGTATAGCACATAGCGCATCATGTGCGAAAGCGAATAAATAGATGTTTTAGCTGAAGCCGGGTTAGTATCCATTAAAGCGTAGATAGTATGCAGGGTATTGAATAAAAAATGCGGGTTGATCTGGGCTTTTAAAAAAGCCAGTTCCGCGCCTATCCGTTCTTTTTCAGAAACCTCAAACGCCAGTTGCTTTTTTTGCAGCCTTTTGGCAACTACGGATACATAACTTAAAGCAAGCGTCAATATGGACAGCGCCGTGATCCAGGTTTTGGTCCAGTGATGGTTAAGAATATAAGGGCGGCCGGGCTTAGAATATAGCTTGATAAAAATATCATCGATGCCCAGCAAATCAGCAAATAGCAAATTGATCCACACCAACAGGAAAACGGCAAGGACAAGGCTGATCGCATAAGGTATGCCCCAATATTTATGGGATAGCTTTGGAAAAAGCAAATAGATGTTGCAGAAATAAAGCGCGGCGATAGAACAGTTTTCAAATACCTGTTTCAGCCAAAACTCCCAGGGCTTGTCAGCATAAGTATTCAACTGCGAGATCAGCAAACCCAGTAAGGCCGCCATGACAACGAAGTCAATTGAAAATATGGCTTTTAAGATCCGCTTATTCATCTGGTGCAAAATCGCTGTTTTATTTGATTTGGCAACTACTAATATACAGTTCGGGCAAAATCATAGATGGTTCGGGCATTCCGGTCGGTTGAAAACCGCAAACTGTCGGGGATATTCCCCGAACGGTCTATTAAAAAATAATGCTTCACTGATAATGCTTTCATTTGATTAAACGTAATCTCATGAAAAGAACACTTATCGCTTTAGTCCTGCTTTTTGCGGGAATTCATTTTTCAGATGCCCAGGCTAAATTACCAAATGCAACTGCCAAAACTTTCACGAAGGAAGAACAAGCTGTCCTCGATCTCTCTAAAACCAAATGGGCCTGGATGGCTGATAAAAACGTCGATTCCTTAAACGTGCTTTTTAAGGAGTCTTGTGTATTTGTGCACATGGGTGGCAGTTGGGGAAAGACCCAGGAGATCAACACCATCAAAGGGGGTAATATCTGGTATAAAAAGGCGGATGTCTATGGCGCTTCGGTTAATATCATCGGCAATACCGCGATTGTATTAAATGATATCGACCTGCTGGCTGCGGTAGGCGGTAATGAGGTCATCCATGCCTTTATGGTAACGGAAGTTTATGTTAAAGAAAACGGAGCCTGGAAGATGGGTTCGCTTACCTTTTCGCAAATCATGCGGCCGGTTAAAATGGTGAAACAGTAAAAATGGTTAGCATTCCAGTAATCGGTATAAGCTTATCGGAATTTAAAGGCACCAACTTTGTACCATTAAAATTATGCAAACAGTAAAATTAAATAATGGAGTGGAAATGCCGATCCTGGGGTTCGGCGTTTTCCAGGTGACCGACCAGGCCGAATGTGAACGAAGTGTATTGGACGCGATCGCATCAGGCTATCGCCTGATCGATACCGCGCAATCTTACGGGAATGAAGAAGCCGTAGGCCGGGCGATCAAAGCCAGCGGTGTACCGCGCGAAGAATTGTTTATTACAACTAAGCTGTGGATACAATCCGAAGGATATGAAGGCACTATTAAAGCTTTTGAAAGCTCGCTTAAAAAACTACAGCTCGATTACCTTGATCTATACCTGATCCACCAGCCTTACGGCGATATCTATGGTGAATGGCATACCATGGAGGAGTTGTACCAGGAAAAACGAATAAGGGCCATTGGTGTCAGTAATTTTCAGCCTGATAGGTTGATCGATTTAGTTATCCATAACGAGATTGTGCCGGCTGTAAACCAGGTAGAAACGCATCCCTTCCATCAGCAACTGGATAACCAGCAATTCATGACCGACAATAATGTACAGATCGAATCCTGGGGGCCGTTTGCTGAAGGTAAAAATGATCTTTTTAAAAATGAATTATTGGCATCAATAGGCAAAAAATATAATAAATCTATTGCACAGGTGGTGCTGCGCTGGCTGACCCAACGCGGCGTTGTTGCTATCCCGAAATCAATCCGTAAAGAACGCATGGCCGAGAATTTCGACATTTTCGATTTTGAATTGAGCAGCGAGGATATGGAAGCCATCAAAACTCTGGATACAAATGCCAGCCTATTCTTTGATCACCGCGATCCTAAAATGGTGAAATGGCTGGGTGAACGAAAACTAAATACTTAACATATATGAAAAAACTTCTGTTGTCCGGCGTTGCGATGCTTTCCTGCTCTACCTTATTCGCCCAGCACAGCCTGGAAAAATTATGGCAGAGTGATTCACTGACCTTAAAGTCACCCGAATCGGTGCTTTACGATGCTAAGTCCAACTCTCTTTATGTATCGAGTATGGGATCAGGCGCAATCGTTCATATGGGCATGGATGGGAAAGTGATCAAAAGCGATTGGGTAACAGGTTTGAGAGGTAACACGGGTTCAGCGATCCACAATGGGCTGTTATATACCAAAGAGGGTTCCGGAGTTGCAGTAATAGATGTAGAAAAAGCTACCGTGGTTAAACGCATACCTGTAGAAGGTGCCGGGATGCTGAATGATCTGGCGATAGACGCTAAGGGCATTATTTATGTAAGCGATACGCGGGGCGGCAAAGTTTACCGAATTGAAAATGATCAAGTTGCCGTTTACCTGGAGAACTTACCGGGAGCAAATGGACTACTGACCGATAAAGATGATCTGTATATTATTACCTCCAATAGCCTTAAAAAAGCGAACGCCCAAAAAGAAATAACAACAATTGCAGACAACCTGGATAATGGCATGGACGGGGTGGTGATGATCGCGAAAGATGAGTTTATTCTGAGCAATTATCAGGGCATTTTATACTATATCAATCCTAATGCTACCAAGCAAATACTGCTCGATACCCGTGCCAGTCGTATCGGTGCTAACGATATCAGCTATGATAGTAAATCAAAAACGTTGTTTGTCCCCTCATTTTTCACTAATCGCGTCATTGCGTACAAAGTAAAATAACTATGAAAAAAATCTTTATCACATCCGCCGCGATACTCTTAACCGGCACACTATTTTTAGGAAACAAACCCCGGGATCATTACACGACAGCTATTACAAAGGCAAGCGCAGCTTTGCAATTGGACCAGATAAAAATGCCTGCCGGATTCTCGATCAGCGTTTATGCTGAGGTTCAGGGAGCCCGCTCGATGGTCATGTCGCCGAACGGTACGCTTTTCGTAGGAACGCAAAGGCCGGGAAGTGTGTTCGCCGTAAAGGATACTGATGGCGATAATGTTGCCGATAAAAAATGGACGATCACAACAGGGATGAATAATCCAAATGGCGTGGCTATTAAAAACGGCGCCTTATATGTGGCCGAGATCAGTAAGGTGACCAAGTTCCCGGATATCGAAAAGAATATAGACAATCCCGGTAAGGGCGAAGTGATTTACGATAAATTCCCTACTGAATGGGCACATGGCTGGAAATACATCGCCTTTGGCCCGGACGGTAAATTATATGTGCCGGTTGGTTCACCGGTAAACATTGGCATTCCCGACGACCGTCACGCAGCCATTTTTAGAATGAATGATGACGGCACAGGCATTGAGAAATTTGCCAGCGGTATTCGCAACACAGTAGGCTTTACCTGGCACCCGAACACAAAAGAAATGTGGTTTACCGATAGCGGCCGCGATATGATGGGTGATGACGTTCCTTTTTGCGAATTGAACAACGCTCCTAAAGCCGGGATGAATTTCGGCTTCCCTTATTTTCATAGCGGCACTATTAAAGATCCGCAATTTGGCGGTGATCACCAGGCATCAGAATTTACAGCACCTGCCCAAAACCTGGGCGCTCACGTAGCGCCGCTCGGCCTGAAATTTTATACTGGTAAAATGTTCCCGGCTGAATACAAAGACCAGCTTTTTATTGCTGAACACGGTTCGTGGAACCGCAGTAAAAAGAACGGCTACCGTGTTAGCCAGGTTAAAATGAAGGACGGCAAAGCCGCAGGTTACGAAACATTTGCCAGCGGCTGGATGGATGATGCAACCCAGAAAGTTTGGGGGCGTCCGGTTGATGTGCTTTTGCTGGCAGATGGATCAATGCTGCTGTCAGACGATGTTGCCGGTGTGATCTACCGCATCACTTACAAGAAATAAAATGAAAAATTGCTGCCTGTTATTGTTGTCATTATTTTGTGTGGTTAGCGCCGTAAACGCGCAATCTAAAAACGTGCTGATCGTGTATTTAACCCGTACAAAAAACACGCAGGCCGTCGCGCAGATGATCCAAAAGGAAGTGGGCGCCAAACTGGTCGGTTTGGAACTGGTCAAACCATACCCGGAGAACTACCGGGCACATGTGGCACAAATGGTGCAAGAGAATAAGATTAACTATTTGCCATCGTTGAAAACGCGAATCGATAGTATCGAGAAATATGACATCGTATTTGTCGGTTTCCCTACCTGGAATATGAAGATACCCCCGCCCATGAAAACGTTTTTGAAAGAATACAACCTAAAAGGAAAAACCATTGTTCCATTTAATACCAATGCCGGTTACGGCGTAGGCAGTGGTTTTGATACGGTAAAAGAATTGTGCCCAAATAGTAAAGTATTAGACGGTTATATCACAACAGGCGGTATTGAAAGAGACGGGGTGCTTTTTGTGATGAAAGATAAAAAAGCTAAGCAGACCGAACAGGAAATTAAAACATGGCTGCAAAAACTTAAACTGATCTAATAGTGAAAACTTAATCAACGATCCTATGAAAAATTACGTGCTTGTTTTTTTTGCCGGTTGTATCGGACTGGCCACAGGTTGCTCAAAAGGAAGCAAGACGGAAGAAACAACTACTCCGCCGGTTACCACTAACCGGACAACCGATCCAACTACACCATCGGTTGAAACCCTGCCGCCAAATTCAAGTTACAAACCGGCTTTTGCTGGTCAAACAAGAATAGCCGCTGTAAAAACCACTACTGCTTACCGGAGCACCGCACTTACTTCATCATTGACCGCACCCTGGGGGATCGCGGCATTGCCCGACGGTCGATTCCTGATCACTGAAAAAGCCGGCACGATGCGATTGGTAACCTCCACAGGCCAGGTCGGCACTGCGCTTACCGGCATTCCCGCCGTAAATGCTGGTGGTCAGGGAGGTCTTCTTGGCTTATGTATTGACCCCGCATTCAGTACGAATCGAATGGTTTACTGGTCTTATTCTGAACGCGGTGCTGATGGGAATGTGCTGGCTGTAGCCAAAGGTCGCCTTTCAACTAATGAGGCAAGTTTAGAAAACGTTACGGTAATCTATCGCGCGACGCCTTCTTATTCAGGCACTAATCAATACGGGAGCCGGGTGATCTTTGACCGGACAGGTAATTTATTTGTTAGCAGCGGCGATCGCTCTGATCCTGGCATCCGCGTTCAGGCGCAAAATGCTAACTCCTGCATTGGCAAGATCGTCAGGATAACTACCGACGGACAGGCTGCACCTGGTAACCCGTTTATTGGGCAGGCTAATACCCGACCCGAAGTATATTCCATGGGGCACCGGAATGAACATGGCTTAACCATTCACCCGGTAACCGGAGACTTGTGGGAAGGTGAACTTGGGCCACGCGGTGGCGATGAGATCAATCTGATCAAACCCGGCGCAAACTATGGCTGGCCAATTATTACTTACGGAATTGATTATAGCGGGCAACCTATTGGTACAGCTATACAGGCACAAAATGGCATGGAGCAACCGGTTTACTATTGGGACCCGGTAATATCGCCCAGCGGAATGACTTTCTATAAAGGAAACCGCATCCCCGAATGGGAAAACAACCTTTTTATTTGTGCGCTCAGCGGGATGCATATTGCCAGGCTAGTGATCACAGATAACAAAGTGACCGGTGAAGAAAGATTGTTGGTAAGCGAAGCACAACGGTTCAGGGACATTATTCAGGGACCAGACAATGCTTTGTATGCCATTACCGATGGCGGCAGATTATACCGTATCGATCGAAATTAGATCATGAAATTCATACTATTAGCAGTGCTGATCTTTTCAACCCTGCTCACTAAAGCGCAAAAACCTAACGGCAAAGCGATCTATATGCAGCGCTGTATGACCTGTCACCAGGTTGATGGAACGGGTGCGCAGAACATGATTCCGCCGCTGGTCAAAACGGAGCAGGTGTTGGGAGATAAAAAATCGCTGATCAAAATATTGCTTAATGGCATGAGCGGTGAGATCATGGTTAATGGCGACATATATGCCGGCGAAATGCCTTCGCAGGCATTTTTAAAGGATAGCGAAATAGCGGCGGTACTCACCTATGTCCGAAACAGTTTTGGCAATAAAGCCATCGCTTTAACAAACACAGAAGTTAAGCGAGTAAGAGCCGAAAAGAGTAGTTAAAGAATTGAACCGACCTTACCGGAAAGGCGGTTCCCCGGAAAAGAGATGCTGGTTTGCAGTGATGCAGCCAGCGATCTAAACGGGATCGAGCCGGTTAAATAAATATGATATGAAAAAATGCTTAGTTCAATTTTCGGTGATCACGTTCATGTTACTGTTTGCAAGTATCGCGAATGGACAATCTGCTAATGGTGGATTTTTTACAGGAGGCACAGCAGCAGTGGAAAGGCTGCCAACGCCGCCTGAGCTTAACTGCGGCGCGGCTAAAGTAACCTTCCAGCCAAAAGCCCGCACCATTTGGCATGCCCATGCGGGCGGCCAGTTTATTGTGGTAACGTCGGGTACAGCCTGGTACCAGGAAAAAGGTAAACCAAAGCAAATCATCAAACAGGGCGAGGCTGTAGTTTGCCCGCCAAATGTAATGCACTGGCACGGAGCATCTCCGGACGGCCCGATGTCCCATACCGTTGCAACCCCTAATCTGGATAAGGGCGGCGTTACTATGGGTGCCGCTGTTACCGACGAAGAGTATACTGCTAAATAATTAGTAAACAAACTATTGTGCCTATTTAAGGTTTCTTAATAAATACATGCCTATGATCACCTTAACTGTCAATCAGAAACAATACCAGATCGATGCAGATCCGAACATGCCGCTCTTATGGGCGATCAGAGACATTATTGGTTTGACCGGCACCAAATTCGGCTGCGGCGTTGCGCAATGCGGCGCTTGTACGGTGCATTTGAACGGTGAAGCGGTACGTTCCTGCGTTACTAAGGTCAGTCGCGCTGTAGGGCAACAAGTGGTGACCATTGAAGGTCTTTCCAAAGCAAATGATCATCCGGCTCAAATTGCCTGGAATGAAGCCAATGTGCCGCAATGCGGTTATTGCCATTCGGGACAGATCATGTCTGCCGCAGTATTGCTGAGGGAGAATGCAAATCCAACAGATGCCGATATTGATTCAGCTATGGCAGGTAACATCTGCCGCTGTGGTACTTACCAGCGCATCCGTGAGGCTATCCATTTAGCGGCTAAATTGCAAAAGGAGGGCGCGAAATGAAAAGGATTTTATTAGTGATTGGGGTGCCGCTTTTAATGATCGGCTTGATGGCATTTATTACAGGGAATAAAGCATATCTTAAACCTGCTCCTGTGCGCAAAGACAGCATTGCTTCAGTCAAGGCTTTTTCCGATGTGTACAAAGTATTGATGAGTCCGCGCTGTATGAATTGTCATCCTTCGGGTGATATCCCGCTGCAAGGTGACGACAATCATTTGCACACCATGTCGCCCAAACGGGGTGTTGACGGTAAAGGCGTTTATGCTATGAAATGTTCCAACTGCCACCAGCCTGAAAATACACCAGGTGTACATACCCCGCCGGGTAATCCGAACTGGCATTTACCGCCCGCTAATATGCGAATGGTTTTCCAGGGGAAAACACCAAGGCAACTGGCTCAGCAACTGATCGACCCTAAACGTAACGGGCATAAGGATATGAAAAAACTGATCGAACATGCCGATGACGGTTTAGTATTGGCCGGTTGGAACCCCGGCGAGGGTCGCACTTTACCGCCACTGAGCCATGCCGAGTTTAAAAAAGCCTGGTTGACCTGGCTGAATACCGGTGCTTACGCACCTAAAAAGTAATCCTAACAGTGATCCATATGTCAGTACAGGAGAAAGAAAATTTATCAAGAAGAGGTTTCCTCAAAATAGCAGGTATTAGCGGAACAGCATTGTGCCTGGGTTTATATCTATCAGGTGATGCTGAAGCCAAGGTTATCGATCCGGCACAAGCCGCCGCCGGCGATGTTGAATTGGCGGCCTGGATCATTATCAATACCAGTGGCAAAGTGACACTCATCTGCCACCGTGCTGAAATGGGCCAGGGTGTTTATCATTCTATTGCCCAGATCATTGCAGAGGAACTGGAGGTCGATCTTTATGGTGTTGACATTCAACTTACCCAGGGGGATGAAAAGAAATATGGTAGTCAGTTAACCGGTGGCAGTTCAACCATCCGCGGTGCTTATAAAAACCTGTTAAAGCTAAGCGCAACCGCGCGTGAAGTGCTAATCATGGCAGCCGCTGCACGCTGGAAAGTGGCTGCAACAGAATGTTATGCTGAATTAGGAAATGTGATCCATAAGCCTTCCGGAAAAAAATTCCATTATGGTGAAGTTGTTGCCGATGCAGTAAAATTGACACCACCAAAAGAAATCAAATTCAAAGCACGCGCCAACTATAAACTGATAGGCAAAGGCTCGCACCGCCGGGACACTCCTTTAAAAACAAACGGTGAAGCGATCTTCGGAATTGATAAACGAATCCCCGGCCTGCAATTTGCGGTGGTGGAACGCAATCCGCGTCTGCGTGGCAAAGTGAAAAGCTTTGATGCTTCGGCCGCTTTAAAAGTACCGGGTGTAATACGCGTTTTTAAAGTGGTGATGGGTATTTGGGATACTGACCGTGAAGGCGTGGCTGTTGTAGCCAATTCTACATGGGCAGCTATGCAGGGCAAAAAAGCGTTAAAAGTGGAATGGGATGATAGCGGTTTTGATCATGTCAGTTCACAAGAGATCTACAAGCAGCAGCAGGAATTGCTGCAAAGTAGTGAAGGTTTATCCGTAAGAAAACAAGGCGATCCTGACGGTATTATCAATAATGCAAAAAATAAACTCGATGTGGTTTATGAAACGCCTTACCAATCGCATAGTTGCATGGAGCCGGTCAACTGCATCGCTCACTGGCAAGGTGACAAGGTAGAGATTTGGGGACCGGTACAAGCACCGAATTGGATACAGGATTATATCAGTAAAAGAATGGGCCTGGCACGTGAAAAGGTAATAGTAAATATGACCTTTTTAGGCGGCGGTTTTGGACGTAAAGCCATGCCGGATTACCCGCACGAAGCCTGTGTAATTTCCAAAGAATTGGGCGCACCGGTACAGGTAGTGTGGTCACGGGAAGATGATGCCACCCAAGGGCCTTACCGTCCGGGCATTTCCTATCGCGGTGAAGGCGTAGTGGAAAACGGCGCGATCAGCGCCATAAAGTTCCGCATGGCCGGGCAAAATAACGACCACTGGCGCAGCGGGGATAACGGCCGCCCTAACCGAAGCACAACCGAAGGCTTTTTAGCGCCTTATTTCGTCAGCATCAAAAATATCAGTTTTGCTGATGTGCCATTTAAGACGCCGATACCGACAAGTTTCTGGCGTTCGGTTTACGCGTCTACTAATGGCTTTGCGTATGAAAGCTTTATGGATGAACTGGCACATAAAGCGATGAAAGACCCGCTGGATTTTAGGCGCGAATATCTGAAAGATGAGCGCAGCCAAAAGCTGATCGATAAAATGGAAGAAGTTTCCGGCTGGAAAAGTAAAAAGAAGAACCAGGGCTATGGTGTGGCGATCACGGAATGTTTTAGCAGCACTGTCGGCCATATCGTTAAAGTTTCCAAAAAAAGTACCGGCGGCATCCACATCGATAAAGTTTGGGTGGTGGTAGATTGCGGCTGGTATGTAAATCCGGATATCATTAAAGCCCAGGTAGAAGGCAGTGTGGTAATGGCTTTAGGCGCGGCAACTATACACGAGATCACTTTTAAAGATGGCATGGTTGAACAGCGAAATTTTTACGATTACAAAATGCCACGGATCAACGACATTCCACCAACAGAGGTGCATATTATGGAGAACGATGCGAATGCGGGTGGCATGGGCGAACCTGGATTACCGGCCTTTGCACCGGCTTTGACCAATGCCATATTTGATCTGACCGGAAAACGGATCAGGAAATTGCCTTTTGATTTAGCGAGTGTTTAAGGGAAGTAGTGGCTATTGTTTAAGCTGTTTTGGGTTTAAAAAGTAATTATTGTATATTTACTTATACCGCGATGGTAAATTGTTTCTGTGAGAAACCACGTTACAAATGTGTAACGAAGAAAATATTATTTGATATAATCAACTCATCTATAAGACGTTAACGAGGTCGACCATCTAACTGTTAAGCCGATTAGTCAGAGGGTGACAAATATTTCCCCCTTCTCCAAATTTTCATGGTTATCAAAAATTATGGATCTGGATAACAGTCTTTATTATCCAGCTTTTGTCAATATGTTACAAGTGTGATACAATATATAAAATTTCCGAATTAAGTTATTGTTAAACAAATAGTTATCAAAGAGACCATCTGATGGTTTTTTGTCAGCAATTGAAGTATATGCCGAATATGAATCTGAAAGTAAACTTAAGATTATTGATCTTGCTATTGAATAATCGCTGTAATTGAAAATAGAAGTTGGTCTGACCTTTGTCCATATCTCTTAATAGATTTAATACCGCATCTTGCACCTCATCGATGATTGACCAATCTTTAGAAAGGTAGACATCGGTAGTTTTACGGGCTTGATCGACATGGTTTAGTGCTAAGGGCACATCATCCTTACTTTTTCTACAGGAGTTTCTTGCCAGGTTAGCAAAAGTGTGCCTGGCCCAGTAATAAGTAATTCCGGGAGTTTCTATCAATGCCGAAATCTGGCGCATTCCCTTGCTGAGAGCCGCATTTAGGTTTTCGACGTTGCTATATCGGCGACACAGATTTTGATATTTTAATAATAACGGCATGGCTTCGGAGACGATCTTGATGCTTATAAAAGCGCTATCTTTTCTTTTGCCCTTAGTTTTAGATCGGTTATATTCCAATCTGTCATTAACTATTTTATACTCGCATGCCTGCAGATCAGCGGCATTGATTCCACACATATAAAAGGAAAGCATAAAAAGGTCTCTGGCTAATTCGGCTGTACCGTCAGGCGGGACCTTACAGTCACGGATCTTCTTTACTAATGTTATATCTATATTTCTTTTGGCTGTAACCTTTGGTTCAGCGATTTTAAAGTTTTCGAAGGGATTGTGCTTTATGCGAATAATACCAAACTGAGAGTTATTATAATAATTTAGTGCCGCTGAGAAAAGCCCTCTAAAATCTCTCAAATAATTATGTATACTATTTTCAGATAGCCTTTTTGATTTTATGGTAACTGATTTTCCAAATTGGTTGACCCGGGTTATGATACGCTCATTCCGAAGGAAATTTTCGTAACCCCTAATTGCATTCACTGTTATCTCACTAACACCAACTTTGTCTCTCTTAAAGTAATCAATCAAGCTAAATCGTACCGTTTTGTAGTTGGCCGCACTTTTTCTCTGTCGATTAGCTTTTAAGTATTCAATATGCTGGTGACAAAAAGCAAAAAATCTATGGCTTCATCTTTTTTTAGCAAGAACTCGCGCAGTTCAAAGACGTCGATAAAATCAAGTCTATTCCCGATCAGGCTAATGGTTTCACGATACTCTTCGAGTGTTTGATTGACAAGTCGCGAGACGACCGGATCTTTGATGGTAAAAATCGAGGTTAATTTTCTTTCAGAAAGATAATGAACGGTATCAATATATGCTCGTTTCTTTTGATGATAAATGCAGATTTTGACGTTATACGTTCCGTCTGCCTTTTTGTGGTGTTTAAAAACTTTAGCACTGAATGTGGCCATCGCTCAAAAAATTTAGCCACGAACCTGCAGTTACAGCTACAATAACTGTAACACAAATTCGTGAAGTTTAACAAAAAACTGTGCGAAACTGAAAAATTGATTGATATAGCCCCTGTTTGTATCGATGGGACGAAATCTTTGTCAAAGCGACAAAAACCTGCACAACTGAATCAAATGGCTTATTTATTGGAAATAAAAAAGCCCCACGGACGTGTGGGGCTTTTGCTCCTGAGGCTGGGCTCGAACCAGCGACCCTCTGATTAACAGTCAGATGCTCTAACCGGCTGAGCTACTCAGGAGTGTTTTCCGGTTTGGAGTGTGCAAAAGTAGAATTATTACGATAATTACACAATACTTTTTTGAAAAAATCTTTAAAAATTTCTTTTTTCGCTGATTATCTTACATTTAATTTTTTCGAAGTGCTGCTTATCCTACTTAGATTAGGCGCCGGGTGCGGGATTATTCCCGTAAAATCGCAATATTTGCTGAAAATTATAAAATAGATATTTCCTGATGAGTTTAGTAGTAATTGGTACCGTAGCGTTCGACGCGATTGAGACCCCTTTTGGTAAAACTGATAAAATTGTTGGCGGCGCGGCAACTTATGCCAGCTTAGCGGCTTCGTACTTCTACAATAAAACAAAAATTGTTGCCGTTGTTGGCGATGATTTCCCGGCCGAAGAGATTGCCGACCTGAACAATCATAACATCGATACCGAAGGTCTGCAAATTAAACAGGGCGAAAAATCATTCTTTTGGAGCGGTAAATATCATAACGATATGAATAGCCGGGATACTCTGATCACCGAGCTGAATGTACTGGCCGATTTCGACCCGATCATCCCGGAAAGCTACCAGGACTGCGAATATCTGATGTTGGGTAATCTTACCCCACAGATTCAGCAAACGGTGATTAAGCGCCTTAAAAATCGCCCTAAGCTGATCGTTATGGATACCATGAACTTCTGGATGGATATTGCCATGGACGATTTGCTGGAAACCATTAAACTGATTGACGTTTTAACGATTAACGATGCCGAAGCCCGTCAGCTATCAGGCGAGTACTCGTTAGTGAAAGCTGCCCGTAAAATTTTAACTATGGGCCCTAAATACCTGATCATTAAAAAAGGTGAGCATGGCGCTTTGCTGTTTAGCGATGATTTGATCTTCTCGGCTCCGGCCCTGCCTTTGGCTGATGTTTTTGACCCGACCGGCGCAGGCGATACTTTTGCAGGCGGGTTTATTGGTTACCTTGCTAAAGTTGGCACCATCAATTTTAACAACATGAAGAATGCCATCATCTATGGTTCGGCATTGGCATCGTTCTGCGTAGAGAAATTCGGTACCGAAAAGTTAAAGAACTTAACGCAAGAAGAAGTTGCAGGCCGTATACAGGAGTTTGTTACCCTATCGCAGTTTGCAGTTATAGAATAGTATCGCTTTGCGAGTCCATGGGATATAGTTCATGGATCATAGCAGAAGCAACATGGAAAGTTCATGGAAAGATTTTTAATCTGCACCATGAACTTTTTTTATGCCTTAAAGTTTACCTTAGGTCAGGCTCAGGTGCTACCATGAACCATGATCTAAAAAGAACTAAAAAATGAAATACAGGGAATTAGGAAACACCGGCGAGCAGCTTTCGGCTATTGGTTTGGGATGTATGGGCATGTCGCATGCTTATGGCACGCGCGATGATGCCGAATCTGTTGAAGTGCTGAAACTGGCGCTTGACTTGGGTATTAACTTTTGGGATACGGCTGATATCTACGGTCCGCATATTAACGAGGAACTGATAGCCAAAGTACTGGCTCCTAACCGCGATAAAGTTTTTATAGCTACCAAGTTTGGGTTTCTACCGCCTAAGGATGGAAAGCCGGGCGGCTTCGACGGATCGCCGGCTTATATGCGCAAAGCAGTGGAGGGCAGTTTAAAACGTCTGAACATTGAAGTAATAGACCTGTACTACGCCCACCGCATCGACCCAAACGTCCCTGTTGAAGAAATGGTTGGCGGTATGGCCCAATTGGTTAAAGAAGGCAAGGTGCGCTACCTGGGCCTGTCCGAAGCATCGGCAAGCAGCCTGCGTAAGGCGGTTAGTGCGCACCCTATCGCCGCCTTGCAAAGCGAATATTCCCTGCTCACCCGCGATCCGGAAGGTGAAATTTTAGACACCTGTCGCGAGTTAAATATCAGCCTGGTGCCCTTCAGCCCGCTTTCGCGTGGATTGTTCAGCGCCACCCTGCCCGATGATCCCGGTAAATTAAAGGATAACGATTTCCGCCATACCATCCCCCGTTTTCAGGGCGATTATTACGAGAACAACGCTAAGTTGGCCGCAGCTTTTGCGGGCCTGGCTGCCGATAAACAATGCACGCCGGCACAATTAGCCATTGCCTGGGTATTGGCACAGGGCGATGATATTATCCCTATTCCCGGCACCAAAAAGCGCAAATACCTGATGGAAAATGCACAGGCAGTAAACGTGATTTTAAGTCTGGATGATTTGATTGCGATTGAAGATCTGCTGAAGAAATATCCTAACACAGGTCCGCGTTATAACGAGGCGACGATGAAAATGGTGGACAGGTAGGTTTTATAGTGATTATGTTTGGCCGTACCCCGCGATAGGGATTGTAGTGGAAAGCCCGGAGCTGAAGGGGGCGTGAGTTAGGACAGGCGAGGACTTGTAACGAAAAGCCCGGGCCGCAGGCATCGCCATTATTTTAGTCATCGGACCATTTTCCAAATTTGGACTACCATCTGACAGTCTCAACCTAATTTCCAATTAACTAACTCAGTATACCTATCGCCGTAAACTTTTCAAAAACGGCTTCGGTATGCGGGGCATCGGCCAGTTCGGGGGTAAGATCTTGCCCGGCCCAGTGTTCGTAATGCTTGCCATTACGCCATAAGCGGCTTTCGGTAACATCATAGATCAAACCTTTGTAGGCTACCCAAATTTGCGGTTTATCCTGTCCGTTGCGCAGAGCAAGTTGTGATTTGGTGTAAACGGGCAGATCAGTCATTCGAGGGCGATTTTTAATTCGCTGCAAAGAAAACGAAAATTTCTTGTAACCATTGGCAACGGCTTCGCGTCTTATCCATACAAATCAAACTATTAACCCAATGAAATCACTACAAAAAGTATTATTGGCAGCATTGCTGTTTGCAGGTACTACCGGCGCTTACGCTGATACGCAGGATCGTCACCTGTCAGGTTTCCACGCCGTGCAAATCTCGGCCTCGTTCGATGTTTATATCACCCAGGGCGGTACCGAATCGGTAAAAGTTGACGCACCATCGGATGTGATAGACAAGATCATTACCGAAGTTGATGGCGGTGTATTAAAAATTCGCACTAAAGACAATATTTTTAACTGGGGCAGCTGGTTTAACAACAGCCATAAAAAAATCCTGATCTACGTTGCCGTCAAGGATATTAATGCCGTTGGTATCAGCGGATCGAGCGATGTGTTTTTTAAGGAAGGCCTGCATGCCGATAAATTTGAACTGAAAATTAGCGGCAGCGGCGATGTGACCGGCAAGCTTGAAGTTAAAACCCTGCAGGTTAGCGTGAGCGGCTCAGGCGATATTAAATTAGCCGGTTCGGCCGAAACATCAAATGTAAGTTTGTCAGGATCGGGCGATTACGAAGCGCGTGATTTAACTACTTCAACAACTGCTGTTCGCATCTCAGGCTCAGGCGACGCTTCTGTTAATGCATCGCAAAAATTAGATGCGCATGTTTCAGGTTCGGGCGATATCAATTATTCGGGCCATCCTAAACAGGTAAGCAAATCAACCAGCGGCAGCGGCGATATCCACGGCAGCTAAAAATCATCAACCCTACATATACCTGGTCATTTCGGGCGCGAGGGGAAAAGTTTGCTCAGCATCATCGGCATTGCAGATATGAAGATAATGCAAACTTTTCCCATAACGCCCGAAATGACTTTTTTTATGCCCTGATTTTTGCCCGGCGAATGCTTGCCGTTCTAAAATACATTTGCCGATTATCGCAAATAAAACCTAAGTTCGGTATTGTAAATACACCAGTCATGAATATCAAGATCAATAGCCTGCAGCATATCGGCATTCCCGTTACCAACCTCCAAAATTCGGTAGCATTTTATCAAAAATTGGGATTCAGCAACGCCATGACCGCCACTTTCGATCATAATGGCGAGCAGGGCAACGTAGTGATGATGCAGTTGGGCGATATTATTATGGAACTATACCAAATGCCCGATGCAGAACTTGATGCCATCCGCAACCGCGGCAACGGGCATATCGACCATGTGGCTTTTGATGTAGATAACGTAGACGAAACTTTCGCCATATTAAAAGCCGCTTCATTTCAAATTATGGAGCCACAACCGGTATTCCTTCAGTTTTGGAACAAGGGCTGTAAGTATTTCAATATCATTGGTCCGGATGGGGAGCGGTTGGAGTTTAATGAGATTGTGAAGTGAGGGGTTGTTAAGGCGTGCGTTTTATAAAATTTAAAACAGAAAGGAAATAAGTTTCCAGGTCGTCATAGGGATATTCGCCAGCCAGCCAATTTGCAAATTTCCAGTACTTCCATTTTCCGTTGACGCTATCAGGTGGGATTAGTAAAAAATATTGTTCATCGTCTAAGCCCGCTACAACTATGCTCTTAGCTAACTGTTTTGCCAAATCGGCCAAGGTTTCATGATCACTCCAAACTTCAACCACAAAACTATCTACGTTCCTTAAAAAATCAATTCTTTCAACTTTTTCAAAGGTCGGTTCGGTGGTGTTTTCGGGTGTAAAGAACCCGTTGGTGATCAAAAGAAATTCTTTATAATCTGTCGGTAACTGAATATTTAATCTTCTTTCAGCTGTTAATATATCGTTAATGGAGGCTGGTTGAGTGCCTAACCATTTTTGTGCTATTTGCTCACTTGTAAAGCAAGCTTCGTTGACTTGAATAGCTAAATCAGATATATCCTGAAGTGTCTTTTTTATTTTTAGCGGTAGGTTTTCTTAGCATTGAAAATACGTTTTTTTATCTACTGTGCGAAAAATTACACTCATCCCGCAACAAACAATCAAATAAGCCCTTTATTTGTATTAATACCCAAGCATAGCATTTTGATAACAGATAATCACGGTCGTACTATTACTTACCTGCGTCTGGCGGTCACCGACAGGTGCAACCTGCGCTGCTTTTACTGCATGCCTGAGGAGGGGATAGACTGGCTGAGCCGCGACGCGTTATTGAGTTACGAAGAAATGCTGCGCATGTGCAAATTAATGGTAGGCATGAGTATCGAAAAGATCCGCATTACGGGCGGCGAGCCATTTGTGCGCAAAGATATGATGCAGATGCTGAGGGCGATGTCGGCAATTGAGGGTTTGAAGGAAATCAGCCTGACTACCAACGGTGTACTCACCGCGCCATACATCCCAGAACTGAAAAGCCTGGGCATTAAATCCGTCAATTTAAGTTTGGATACTTTAGATGCCGGCCGGTTTTTTAGCATCACCCGCCGCGATGAATTTGCAGCCGTAATGCATACGCTGGACGAATTGCTGAAGCACGATATGGAGGTGAAGATAAACGCTGTAGTAATGGATGGCCGTAATACCGACGATATTTTGCCGCTGGTAAACCTGACTAAAGACTTGCCCGTAAGCGTGCGTTTTATAGAAGAAATGCCCTTTAACGGCGATAGCCATATTTACAAAGGCCTGGCCTGGGATTACCTGCGTATCCTCGATCATATCACCGAGCGTTACCCGGATATCGCAAAAATTAAAGATGCGCCGTATTCCACATCATACAATTATCAAATACCAGGGCACCGGGGCAGTGTAGGGATAATAGCCGCGTATTCGCGAACGTTTTGTGGCACCTGTAATCGCATCCGTTTAACTCCACAGGGCGAACTAAAGACCTGCCTGTACGAGGGAGACGGACTAAACGTACGCGATTTGCTGCGCAGCGGGATGGGGGATAACGACTTGACTAAAGTGCTTTACAATACCATTAGTCACCGTGCTAAAGATGGTTGGCAGGCAGAAGCCAAGCGTAAAGAAAGCGACCCGGCGCACGAGTCGATGGCATCCATAGGAGGATAAAAACTTAAACCATGATATCTGTACAACAAGCCTGGCACATCATCCAAAATCAAATTCGCGATTACGGCACCGAAGAGGTGGCGTTTGAAAAATCGTTAGACCGCGTGCTGGCCGAAGATCTTTTGGCCGACCGGGACATGCCGCCCTTTAACCGGGTTACTATGGATGGTATCGCCATTAACTATTCCGCTTTCGCGGATGATTTGCGCTCGTTTACCCTTGCAGGCACTCAAGCCGCCGGCGATAAGCCCTTGGAAGTAACCGACACCGGGCATTGCATTGAAATTATGACCGGCGCGGTATTGCCCGAAAGTGTTGATACTATTATCCGTTACGAGGATGTTTTAATAACCGGCAACGAGGCAGAGGTATTGGTCGAGCGCATCCAGCAAGGACAAAATATCCACTATAAAGGTAAAGATAAACAGCAGGGCGATGTGGTAGCCGCTAAAGGGCAATTGATAAGTCCGGCGCTGATCAGTATCATCGCTTCGATAGGGAAGACTAAGGTGCTGGTTAAAACGGTGCCAAAGGTGGTCATCATCTCATCGGGCGATGAGTTGGTGGATGTGCACGAAACCCCATCTGATTACCAGATCAGGAAATCAAACAGCTATACCATTCGCGCTGTTTTGCAGCAAAAGGGGCTGGATGCGGATATCGTCCACATCCCCGATGATGCAGAAATTACCCGTACCGAAATCAGCAGGTGTTTGCTGGCCTACGATGTGATCCTGCTATCGGGCGGGATTTCGATGGGTAAGTTTGATTATATTCCGCATGCTTTGGAAGAAGTAGGGGTGGCTAAACTGTTCCACAAAGTTAGGCAGCGCCCCGGCAAGCCGTTTTGGTTTGGCGCCGATGAAGAGGGTGTGTTGGTGTTCGCTTTCCCCGGCAACCCGGTGGCTACTTTTATGTGTATGCACCGCTACTTTTTGCCCTGGCTGCAGGAAACTTTGGGACTGGATACTCACGCAAAATATGCTGTACTGGCCGAAGATTTTGCTTTTGAACCCGAACTGCAATATTTTTTACAGGTAAAAACCACCATGGCTGCCGATGGGCGCTTAATTGCATCGCCCCTGGCCGGCAATGGTTCGGGCGATTTTGCTAACTTAGCAGATACCGACGCGTTTTTAGAACTCCCCGCCGACCGGATAGATTTTGAAGCGGGAGAGGTGTTTAGGTTATGGTCCTTCGGGTAGTCCGAAAGACGGGAAGACCGGAAGTCCGAAAGATGATGCGCCACCACAGGTTTTCTATTGACAGCAAACCGCTTCCGGGTGAAATCAGGCAGAACATGGTGGCCTGTGCGGTGGGTAGGGCATTAGCTTCGAGCTGAAGCGAAGGCTTGCGGGTGCGAAGCAGGGCTCGAAGGTACCGCCCTGTGGTTCTGACTGATTTGCAGGGCAAAGGCCATGTGCGGCAAAGGAAGCATTTTGCTGTCTTGAATTTTGGTTCTTTTTTCAAGAAAAAGAACGGCGTGTGATACTGAAGATAAAGATAAACTGATGCTAAGTCATTTAAATAAAGATAATAACCCCACCATGGTTAACGTCGCCGAAAAGGCGATAACCCAACGTACAGCTACTGCGCGCAGCATCGTTGTGTTGCCTGCCGAAGTACTGTCACAGCTAACCGATAGCGAACTACAGACCAAAAAAGGTTCGGTTTTCCAGGTGGCAATTATTGCCGGGATTATGGCGGCTAAGCGAACGGGAGAGTTGATCCCGCTTTGTCATCCGTTGGGGTTGGATAACTGCGATGTACAGATTAGTTTGAACGATGCGCAAGAGGTGGTGATTGACTGTACCGCCAGTATCACTGCCAAAACCGGTGTGGAAATGGAAGCCCTGGTAGGCGCCAGTTTAGCGGCCCTGACCATTTACGATATGTGCAAAGCTATGAGCCACGATATCATTATTAAAGAAACCAAGCTGATGGCTAAAACGGGAGGGAAACGTGACTTTAAAAGAGGATAAACATCGTAAGCATACCGCGCTGATTCGCCCGGCGTATGGTACCTTTGGCCGCAACGAGTGGGCTATTTTAGGTGCACCCTGCGGCGATGTTAAGGCGCTTGCTTCGGAAATTATTGCAGGCTTATCGGCTACAGCCAAAATAGCTTATGTGGATGCGCAACACAGCGATGAACCAGAAGCCATTTCGGATAGAATAGCAGCGGGTGCGCGTTTAGAATATATTCAGCACGAAGGCCAGCAACAGCTGACTTATAACGGCGAATTAAACAACTTTCAAAACCGTGTGCTGTTCAATAGCGCAGATCTGATTTTGCTGAATGGTAATCATCATCAGGGCCAAAAGCAGGTGATAATTATCGATAGCAAAAAGAAAGCGTCCTTACAAAAACGCGTTGACCAGCTTACCGATGTGCGCTTAATTTTATTGGCTGATGGGGAAACAGAACCATTTGATTTTGTAAAAGAAGCGATTACAAGCCTTGAAAATATCCCGGTTTACCGGATGACCGAAACGGAAAAGATCATTACTTTTTTTAAAGATCAACTCACCGCGCCCGAGCTATACGCCCTTGTTTTAGCCGGTGGCAAAAGCGAGCGAATGGGTGAGGATAAGGGTACGATTAACTGGCACGGCAAAGATCAGCGGTATTATATGGCCGATTTGCTACGCAACTATACCGATAAAGCTTATATCTCCTGCCGGGCAGATCAGCAGCATAATATCGATACAAATTACCAGAGCCTGCCGGATACCTTTACAGGCTTAGGTCCGTTTGGGGCAATACTATCCGCATTTCGCGAGCAGCCTGAAAAAGCCTGGCTGATAGTGGCTTGTGATTTGCCGCTATTGGATAAATCGACCCTGGATTTCCTGATCACGCACCGGGACAGTTCAAAAATCGCAACGACTTTTCAAAGCTCATTTAATGATTTCCCCGAGCCGTTGATCACCATTTGGGAACCTAAAAGTTATGCGGTATTGTTATCGTTTTTAGCGCAGGGATACTCCTGCCCGCGTAAGGTTTTAATCAACAGCGATGTTAAGGTTTTGCAGGCCCCCGATACCAACGCGCTGACCAATGTGAATACACCTGAAGAGCGTGAGCGGGTACAGGCCATCCTTCAGCAAAAAACGATTTCGGTGTAATGGATACCTCGCGATATAGTTGCCAGATCGCTTTGCCGGGTTTCGGTGCGCCCGCCCAACAGCTTTTGCAGCAGGCAAGGGTGTTAATTGTGGGCGCAGGTGGTTTAGGCTGTCCTGCAGCGCAATACCTGGCCGCGGCAGGCGTAGGGACTTTAGGTATCGCCGATGATGACACCATCATCATCAGCAACCTGCACCGCCAAATTTTATATACCCCTGCCGATGCCGGTAAGCAAAAAGTGGCAGTGGCAACGGAGACGTTGCAGGCGCAAAATCCTGAAATTAAGATTGTTCCGCACCCCGTAAAAGTCACTGCTGATAATGTGATGGAATTGTTTGCCGGTTACGATGTGATACTGGACGGTACGGATAATTTTGAGACCCGTTACCTGCTGAATGATGCTGCTGTTTTATCGGGCAAACCGCTCATCTATGGTGCTATCTATCAGTTTGAGGGACAGGTAGCTGTATGGAATGCACCTAACGCGGACGGCATCCGCAGCCCCAATTACCGCGACCTGTTCCCCAGCGTTGATGCCACACAGGTTCCCAATTGCGCAGAGGGCGGGGTGATCCCAACCCTTGCGGGGATCATTGGTTGTATGCAGGCTAACGAGGCTATTAAATACATCACCCAAACCGGAGATTTGCTGGCCGGTAAGATCCTTGTTTTTGATGCGCAAACCATGCAGAGCAGAGCGATAAAAATCGGAGCGGTCACAAAAACGACGATCACTGAATTACCTGAAGCCCGTGCTATTGAAACCATGACAATTGTGGAGTTAAAAGCCGCCATTGCCGCCGGAAACATTGAACTGATCGACATCCGCGGCAGCGAAGAACATGAAGATTTTAATATCGGCGGCGAGCATATCCCGGCCTATAAATTAGAGCGGAGTTTAGCTGGGTTTGACAGATCAAAAACTATTGTATTGTACTGTACAATAGGTAAACGCAGCGCCGATGCGGTTAAAAAATTGAAAACCATTTACCCGGATTTGAAGATCGTTTCGCTGGAAGGTGGGGTAAAAGCCTGGGTTGAGGATGCGAACTGAGCTGAATTTTTGTTATATTTGTATAGCCGATAAAACTGTCCGTTAAACCGATTTTTAAGTTAGCCTTTGTCTTATTATTTGCCCAATTGCTAAGCGTCAATACGTTTGCCCAGGCCAACGCCAAAGCATTTGTGGGGACATGGGAATTAGCGCAGCAGACGTATAACGGTCGCGTTATGAAGGCGCCCGCAGGCTATATTAAGATTTTTAACTCAGATAAAACCTTTGCTAATGCGCAGTTAGTCAATCAAAAACCAGTTACCACGCATAGCGGAACTTATAAGGTTGATGATGGGTTTTATTTGGAAAAGGCGTTATACCGCATCCCGCAAATGATCAGCAATTCGCCCCTGGGCACCGATTTTAAGATCAATTATCAATTTAGCGAAGATCAACAACAGCTTACGCTCAGTTTTACAGCAGCAAACGGAATTGAACTTGTGGAGCTTTGGAAAAAGCGAAATCCAGCCACTTAAACCCGAATCAAGATTATGGCGTAGCAGATACCCAAACTTCGCCATCCTCAAAAATCTCTTTTTTCCAAATAGGGACGGTCTTTTTCAGCGTATCGATTAAAAAACGGCAGGCATCAAAAGCAGCATCGCGATGGGCGGCTGCAACGGCGATAATTACAGGAATTTCGCCAACGGCCAAACTCCCTACCCGGTGGTGAATTAAAACGCGCTGTACCGGCCATTGCTGCATAGCCTGATTGGCCAGTTTTTGCATTTCGCTGATAGCCATCTTCTCGTAGGCCTCAAAATCCAGCCGCACAACGGGTTTGCCTTTGGTGGCATTGCGTACGGTACCTATAAATACATCAATGCCACCGCAGTTTGGCGTCATCACCCAATCTATGCAAGCCTGGATGTTTAATGGTTCGGATGATATGGATATTTGTGTCATTACTTTAATAAATGAGAACGTCATTGCGAGGTACGAAGCAATCGCGAACTTGAAGAGCGGCTCTGCTTATCCGCGATTGCTTCGTACCTCGCAATGACAAAGCAGCCGACTGCTTACTGCAAACTATTAACTGCCAACTGATTTACCCCCCGCTTACCGGAGGTATTACCGCTATTTCGTCGTGTTGGTTGAGTGGCAAATCATCTGCCGCATACTCATTATTTACAGCTAACAGGTACGATGCCAGCTGTTTCAGGCGCGGGTATTTTTCTTCGAGCGCGGTTTTTAAATCGCCGGCTAAGGCAGTATCGGGCAAATCAATCCGGATAACGGATGCGCCGAAAATGTCTTTTGCTATGCCAAATGCCAGGATCTCGACCGTCATTACGTGTAAATTTTAGGCCAAGATAGCTAATAAACGTATTGCGGCTGATTAGAATGTTAACCGTAAATTGTATTATTGTTTTACAATGAAAAAAATCCTCAGCAACCTTACCGTTCAGGTACTTATCGCTATTGTTTTGGGCATTATTGCGGGCCACTATTTTAAGGGCTTCGGCCCGACTGCTGAGATGATCAGTAAGACGTTTATCCGCATGATTACCATGCTGATTACGCCTATTATTTTCCTTACGATAGTGCTTGGCATTGCCGGGATGGATGATATGAAGAAGGTGGGTCGCGTTGGGGGTAAGGCCTTGTTATACTTTGAGTTGGTGACAACTTTTGCGCTGATTATCGGTTTGATAGTGGCTAATATCCTGCGCCCAGGCGATGGCGTAAACCCTAATATCCCGGCCGATGCCGCCAAACTGGCCGAATACCAGAAAGCCGCCAGCGAAATGAAATGGGGCGACTTTTTTGCCCACATCGTGCCCGGTAACGTGTTTGATGCTTTTGCCAAGGGCGATGTTTTGCAGGTGCTGTTTTTCGCCATCCTGTTTGGCTACGGTATCAGCAAAATGGGTGAAACAGGTAAACCGCTGATAGCTACGTTCGACCGGTTATCGAAGGTGTTCTTCAACATTATGAAGGTGGTAATGAAGCTGGCGCCTATTGGCGCTTTTGCGGGGATGGCGTTCACGATCAGTAAGTACGGTGTGAAAACATTACAACCCTTAGCCGCGCTGATGGGCTCGGTTTATTTGACCATGTTCCTGTTTATTTTTGTGGTGCTGAATGTGATCTGCTACCTGTATAAATTCAGCCTGTGGACTTATTTAAAGTTCATTAAAGAAGAGATACTGATTGTGCTGGGTACTTCATCGTCCGAGTCGGCTTTGCCGGCTATGATGGAGAAGATGGAGAAGTTCGGTTGCGCCAAATCGGTAGTGGCGTTGGTAATCCCCACCGGCTATTCGTTTAACCTGGACGGCACTACCATATACCTGTCTATGGCTATGATATTTTTGGCACAAGTGTTTAAAATACCGCTGACGCTGGAGCAGCAATTGGCTATTATCGGCATACTGATGCTGACCTCGAAAGGCGCTGCGGCAGTAACGGGCGGCGGTTTTATTGTGCTGACTTCTACCTTAACAGCTATGAAACTGATCCCGGTGGAAGGGGTGGCGATACTGTTAGGGGTAGACCGCTTTATGTCGGAAGCGCGGGCCATTACCAATGTAATTGGTAACGGCGTGGCTACCATTGTGATAGCTAAAAGCGAGAAGGAGTTTGATGAGGTGAAGAATAAGGAAGCGATTGCAGCTTAGTTTGCAGTTTTGAGTGCGCAGTTAGCAGGTTGCAAACCGCTCAACCTAAACCTGATTGCAGCGTAAACCCCGCAGCGGCGTCGGATTGAGAGGTGGGGGCGAGGAGTTGCAGCGAAAAGCAGGGCTATCGGTGCCGAAGGATTGCTGAACGTTCATTTACAAATGGAGATTTTACCACAAAGAACACAAAGCCTTGCCTCTGTACGAGAACACACAGAGGGCACAAAGCCGTTGTTATCAGGCATTAAAAGCTTTGTGTGCTTTGTGTTAACCCGTTACGCAAATCTCTGTGGCCTTTGTGGTTAAATAATTCGGCAATATAATTGTAACAAGGGGCGTACGGGCGCAAATTTCTTTTGACTTTATGCGCAATAACATTAGCTTTGCGCAACAAAAATATACAGCTACATGAGTGTCCTTGTAAATAAAGATTCGAAAGTTATTGTTCAGGGTTTTACCGGTAAAGAAGGTAGTTACCACGCCGAACAAATGATTGCTTACGGTACCCAGTTGGTTGGCGGTGTTACGCCGGGCAAAGGTGGCCAGCAGCATTTGGACCGCCCCGTGTTTAATACCGTTAAAGATGCCGTGGTTGAAACCGGTGCCGATGTATCTATCATATTTGTTCCGCCTGCCTTTGGTGCCGATGCCATTATGGAAGCTGCCGAAGCGGGTATTAAAGTGATTGTTTGTATTACCGAAGGTATCCCAACCAAGGATATGATTGCGGTTAAAGAATATTTATCTGATAAAGATGCCCGTTTAATTGGCCCTAACTGCCCGGGTATCATCACTGCCGATGAGGCTAAAATTGGTATTATGCCGGGCTTTATCTTTAAAAAAGGTAATGTTGGTGTGGTTTCAAAATCAGGTACGTTAACTTACGAGGCTGTTGACCAGGTAGTTAAAGCTGGTTTAGGTATCACTACTGCTATCGGTATTGGTGGCGACCCGATTATTGGTACTCCAACTAAAGAAGCGGTTGAAATGCTGATGAACGATCCTGATACTCACGGTATTATCATGATCGGTGAGATTGGTGGCGGTATGGAAGCTGAAGCTGCCCGCTGGATTAAAGAACACGGTACCAAGCCTGTTGTTGGTTTCATCGCTGGTCAAACTGCGCCTCCGGGACGCCGTATGGGGCACGCTGGTGCGATTGTTGGTGGTGCCGATGATACTGCTGCAGCTAAGATGAAGATCATGGCGGAGTGCGGTATCCGCGTGGTGGAATCGCCGGCTGAGATTGGCGCTGCGATGGCTGAAGAGTTGGCTAAAAAAGCTTAAAGGTAAAAGGCGAAAGCTGAAAGGTTTTAATCAAAAATATAAAAATCCCGTTTGCGATGCAGGCGGGATTTTTTGTTTTCGGGCTGAAAATAGTTTCAAAAAGTACCATTGGGCAAAGTAGAATAGAATAGTATAGATTTGAATTAGTAGATGGGGGCTTATTTTGCTGTATGATAGTATTTTACATCTAATTTTCATTGCGGTCGCGTTAATTTTTATAAAATAAGCTTGAAAATAAATGAGCAAAAAATGATGAAAAAATAAAGGTTTTTAGTCCTTTTGGGGGCGAAATATCGCGTTTTGAAAAAAGCCGAATTTTGAGTTGCAGGATGTGTTTTGGTGACACGCTTTTGCCACCACGAGGCGGTAAGATTTTAGGCACCTTTGTTGGAGGCGGGAGTTAGATCATCCCAATGATGCGATAGTTATAGTAACGCTATTAATCCGGTGGACTTTGAAGATGGGGATAACAGGAGAAGGCCTGTCAGTCTGAGCATCGTCGAAGACTGGTGCGGAGAGGCCTGCCCACCGCGCTTCGACTACGCTCTGCGTGACAGGCCATTATAAAGTTTGTCAAAAAATACTTGTGGAATTTACCGCCTTACCGCATCAATCAGATATCAGTCTCGATTCACCCATGCTTAAATTTTACGCACAGTCGGCCAGGGTGTGTATCCATTTAGATGCGTCTGGTAAATTAATTAGGGATTATGGTGAAGTTGCGAGTATGCCGTGAGGTTATATCTTCGTGTTAAGCAGGTTGCCGGATTTATAATCCCGGACCCCCAGAAAAACGGATTTTTAATTCCTCTGACTTTTTTACGGAATTTGCCGCGGATTACAAATCCGCAATAGTTTAGTCCGAGATTACAAATCCGGACTAACAAGAATTACAAATCCGGATCAACAAGATATCTTCTTGGTCTGTCCATTGTGTTCTAATGTGTGATTTTAAAGAATATAAAGCACATGTTTAAACAGTTTCTGTAAATACATACTATCTAAAGCTTCAAAAGTTCAATGCGGTATATACGCTCCAAATTTATTTTGTAATTTTTTTGTCACAAAAAAATTTATTTATTTTTAATAATTAACCATTTTAATAAAGCTAAATAGCTTTAACCAGTACGTGGTGTTATTAAAAGCTCAATCATTCATTCACGGCCTTTAAAATGCGGTTAAATCTAATTTTAATATGCTTGTATATGCGCTCTTTTATTTAACCTACCGTATAGATTATAATTAACTTACGAAACGTGTCGTTCCCTTGTATTTATAGATTTTGGTATATATTTGGTAGTTATTTAAAGGCAATGATTTGTTGTGAGTTACTAAAATACGCATAGTCCATTCTGCGGAGCCGCGTATAATTCAGAATATTTATTGCATCAATGATTAATCAATCAACACCACGCGCGTGACGGATTCCGCTGTTTGGCCCCTTGATAGAATGGTTAATGCACAATAAGTATGTATATATATTAAAACTCTGATAAAATGGGATTTGGGTCAAAATTAAACTCAGCTTATTCAAAAACTAAGCAAGTTAATTCAAACTCTCGCGTGTCTATTATAAAAAGCAATGACACCTTGTGTGTTATTGATAATGGAAACGTTAGGATGAGATTTACAACTGTAACAAGCCTTGATTTAAAAGAACTTAAAAGTCCTGTATATTCTTTATTAGTGCCTTAATTCTTGCACTAATACATGTTTTCACTTACTTATCCTTGCCATTTTGTAAAATTCAATCATGTGAACGACGGTGTTCACATAAAAACTCACGTCCACACTTTTAAAGCTCGAAATAATCAGCGGTACATAGTTGAATTTGACGAGTTTATTGGAAATGTTTTTTTAGTAAAATTTTATCAAAAAAATCATAGCAATTCTCCTCATAAATATAATATATTGACAAATTCAGGGTGGCCTTGCTCCGTTATTTATACAGTTTTTGATTTGATGGTAAAAACATGGAGAAATAATAGTTTTGGCAATGTTTCTTTTGCTTTTATGGGATCTAATACCATTAGTGCAAATGGTGATGAAGAGTCAAAAAAAAACACCAAAAGATTTCATTTCTATAAGATAATGATAGCCAATTTTATAGGTGATAAGAGTTTTACATTTAAACAAAATATTGACTCAAGCATATTCGTTATGCTAAATAAAAGGAACGCTTCCGTTGAAAATCACATGAAGACAATATTAAAATATATTTATACTAATTACTCTATCTTGGATATAGATTTAATATTGGAGCCGATAACCATATCCCCAAATCCGGAAGTAAACCCTATTAAATAATTTATCGTTTGGTCTGGGTTTGCAATCTGTTGCGGTATGTGGGTTTCTGAACGTGTAACTACTATGCCTGGAGTCTCCGACTTCATACAACAACGATTATTCACCTAAATAATCTCCGTCTCACCAGCCGGCGGCATCAAATGCGCAAACTTATCCCAAAAGCCATCTTTGGGCAGGGGGGCGGTAATTTCAACCGGTTCTTTTTTTATGGGGTGGATAAATTGCAGGCGGCGGGCATGCAGGCTAATACTGTTGTGCAGGCTGCCGCGGGGGTAGCCATATTTATTATCGCCGACGATGGGGCAACCTAAGCTTGACAGCTGCACCCTGATCTGGTGAGAGCGGCCCGTCACCGGGTTTACTTCCAGCAGGCTGTAGCCGTTTACCTCGCCAGCAAGGCGGTAATGCAGTTCGCTGCGCAGGCTGCCTTTTACCTCGTGCCCGTGGGCAGTGGTGACGTTGTTTTTTGGATTCTTGATCAGCCAGTGTACCAGGTCGCCAAAAGGCGGGTTAGGCCGCTGGCGGACGACGGCGTAATACGTTTTACGCATCTGCCGGGTTTTAAACAACTCGTTCATGCGCTCTAAAGCCTTACTGGTTTTGGCGAAGAGGATGAGGCCGGTAACCGGTCGGTCCAGACGGTGGATGACCCCTAAAAAAGCGCCGTTGGGTTTGCTGTATTTTTTGGCCAGGTATTTTTTCACCTTCTCGTCCAACGGTTCGTCGCCGGTTTCATCAACCTGCACAATATCACCTGCGCGTTTATTAATCGCAATCAGGTGATTATCCTCGTAAAGGACATCGTTATCGGTAATTGGTCCGCTTGGGGTAAAAGGTTGACGTTGGGCCATGGTTGATTTCGGATTTCGGATGTTCGATTTCGAATTTGCTGCGATTCTGGATTTATTACTAACTTGATTTACTGTAAACAAGTTTTTATCTGACATAAACAATTTATTAAATCTGACATATTTTCAAAAAATCCGAAATCGAACCTCCGAAATCCGAAATCAAGCCTAATACTGCTCCTTCTCGTTCGGGAAATCTTTAGCCTTTACATCGTTAACGTAGCCTTTTATGGCGTCGTTCATAATATCGTTCAGGCTGGCGTACTGGCGTAGAAAGCGGGGTTTAAACTCTTTGTTAATCCCCAGCATATCATGAATCACCAGCACCTGCCCGCCGCAATGCGGACCTGCGCCTATACCGATGGTAGGGATATCAATGCTGTCACTCACTTCTTTAGCCAGGTTAGCCGGGATTTTTTCCAGTACTATCCCGAAGCAACCTAATTCCTGTAGTTTCAAGGCATCGTCGCGCAGTTTTTGGGCCTCGGCTTCTTCTTTGGCGCGGACGGTATAGGTGCCAAATTTATAAATAGATTGCGGCGTTAAACCCAGGTGCCCCATCACCGGGATGCCGGCGGCCAAAATGCGACTCACCGATTCGGCAATTTCTAAACCGCCTTCCAGTTTAACACCGTGTGCACCCGATTCTTTCATAATGCGGATAGCCGAGTTCAGCGCTTCTTTAGAGTTACCCTGGTACGATCCGAAGGGCAGATCCACAATCACCAGCGCCCGTTTAGCCGCGCGGACTACCGACGATGCGTGGTAGATCATCTGATCTAACGTAATCGGCAGCGTGGTTTCATGCCCGGCCATCACGTTCGATGCTGAATCGCCCACCAAAATGATGTCTATCCCCGCCTCGTCAACAATGGTGGCCATCGAATAATCGTAAGCGGTAAGCATGGCAATCTTCTCGCCACGGTTTTTCATTTCCTGTAAAATATGCGTAGTAACACGCTTTACTTCTTTGTGTACAGACATGGCAGAAGGTTAGTTTATGCTGCAAAGGTAATTTTTTTTATTTCGGATTTGGGATGTTCAATTTCGGATTTGTTTTTCGTGTCCCCGCGGGGTCTCTCGATAGAGGACCCTGCGCACCTTTACATGGCCGTTCTGCATAGTTTCTCTGTATAGCTTTCGCAGGGTCCTCTATCGAGAGACCCTGCGGGGACACAAAGGAATCGACAATTTTGAAAATGAACGGTAATATTCCATGGCGGCCGGTAGCCCTGCTCTCCGCTGCAAGTCCTCCTTGCTCCACCGCTAAAGCTAAGGCGGCACGCGGTCGTCCGGGCTTTCCACTGCGATCAGGTTTAGGGTGAAGGTGTCTGAACCGCTGATTTGAATGATTTAATTGATTATTATGATTATCGATAAAAATGATGACCTTTTTTAATGAAGACAAGTCGCCACAATCAACGAAATCAAAAAAATCATTCAAATCAGCGGTTCAGACGATTTAACCCCATCAAAATGTTCCTGACGAAAAGATTACATAAAATCCGAAATCGAACATCCGAGATTTCAAATAAAACTGTACCTTTGCACCCGTGAAATACGAATATCATAGTCATACTTCACCCTTCTTTTTTTACGGAACGCGATCTGCAAAACCGGTACACTATCCATTTTTTAAATTTTTTAGCGAATGACGAATTACACCAAACTTCCGGCTGTGTTATTATTGGCCGACGGTACCGCCTTTTATGGCAAGGCTGCCGGCAAAATTGGCACCACTACCGGCGAAATTTGTTTTAATACGGGTATGACCGGTTACCAGGAGGTATTTACCGATCCATCGTACTTCGGTCAAATTATGGTGACCACCAATGCCCATATTGGTAACTATGGCGTAAGCCACGAAGAGGTAGAGTCGGACAAGATTCAGATTGCCGGCCTGGTTTGTAAAAATTATAACATCACTTACAGCCGTAAGCAAGCCGATGAATCTATCCAGGATTATTTCCAGGAGCAGAACATCGTATCTATCTCTGATATCGATACCCGTCAACTGGTTCGCCACATCCGCGATAAGGGTGCCATGAACGCTATCATCTCGTCAGAGATTCTGGATATCGAAGAACTGAAAGCCAAACTGGCCGAAGTACCATCAATGGATGGACTGGAGTTATCATCTCAAGTATCAACTACCGAGACTTATACCTTCGGTGATGAGAATGCTGCCCTGCGTGTAGCCGTGTTGGACTTAGGGGTTAAGAAAAACATCCTGCGCAACTTTAGCGAGCGTGGTGTATTTGCCAAAGTTTACCCGGCTAAAACCACCTATGCCGAAATGGAAGCCGATATGGCGCCAAACGGTTACTTTATCAGCAACGGCCCCGGCGATCCGTCGGCTATGCCATACGCGGTTGAGACTGTGAAAGAGATCTTGAAAGCCGATAAACCAATGTTCGGTATCTGCTTAGGTCACCAGTTATTGGCTTTGGCTAACGATATCCCGACCCAGAAAATGTTCAACGGTCACCGTGGTTTAAACCACCCGGTAAAAAATATCATTAAAAACCATTGCGAGGTTACCTCACAAAACCATGGTTTCGGCGTAGTGCCAGACGCAGTTAGAGCATCGGACAAAGTAGAAATTACCCACGTAAACCTGAACGACCAGTCGATTGAAGGTATCCGTGTAAAAGATAAAAAAGCATTCTCGGTACAGTATCACCCCGAGTCATCTCCCGGCCCGCACGATTCGCGGTACCTGTTTGATGATTTTGTAGAGATGATTAAGTAGGAAGTCCGGAAGTCGGAAAGACGGGAAGTCCGGAAGATATAAGTTTAACGGAGCAATCGGGAACGGTTGCTCCGTTTTTGTTTTTGATGCGAGAAAGCTTTACCTTAGATATAAAATTGCAGTTATGGGTTTGGCATTGAAATATATAACCGATGAAACGGGGCAACAAACAGGAGTTTTGGTGCCGATAAAAACCTGGAATGACCTGAACGACAAATATCGTAAACTGCAAAACAAGCTGAGTGTTTTAACCGGAATTGCAGATGGTTTGAAAGAAGTTAAGGAAGCCAGAAAGCAAGGAAAGCAATTGCAAAGCTTATCTGATTTTTTAAATGAAAATTAGAATTGAGCTTACCGTTAACTTTAAAAAGGAAGCCAAGCCTTTACTCAAAAAATACATCTCCTTAAAATCTGATCTCCTTTCGCTCGAAAAAGAATTATTGGTTAATCCTAATCTTGGAACTTCGCTTGGGAATAATCTTTACAAAATAAGGCTACAGATTAAAAGCAAAAATAAAGGTAAAAGCGGCGGCGCCAGAGTGATTTCTCACGTCGATACCGAACTGATCGGCTCGGTCACTATTGCCGAATTTGAGATGGTAGTAAGTTTAATCAGTATTTACGATAAATCAGAAACCGCCAATATTACCGATAAGGAGTTGAAAAAACTACTTGATGACCTTATAAAGCAATAATTCCACTAAATATTCCTGACCGATAAAGGGTGGCACTCATCCACCCCAACCCTCCATTCACCGACATTTCGCCGCTGTTTACCTAATAGTACTGTGCAAAAAATGGTTTTTGATGCAAATTTGAATCAACAAACAGAAAATAATCAACTTTTACATCAATCACTAAAAACAACACAAAGTCATGAGCACATTATTAAGCATCCCGGTTCTTTACCTAATTGGTACAATCCTGATGAAAATTTACGGCATCGCGCATGTGTTGAGATTGGTTTAAAGGTTTCTATCATAGATCCCGTTCACCCCTCCCAACCCTCCCTGAGGGAGAGGGCTTTGAAAAGCAAAACGCCCAGCCCTGTAAGGCTGAGCGTTTTGCTTTTTTATAGTGCTTTGTAAACGATAGCAAAGGGGGTGTCAGTCAGAGCGTAGTAGAAGACTGGTGCGGAGAGGCCGCCCGCCACGCTTCGACTGTGCTCAGCATGACACCCGTTGCCAAGCGTGCTTTTGCCTCGCAATGGCAAAACGGCCATCTTCCGGACTTCCCGTCTTTCCGACTTCCGGACTCCCTCTAACTACTTTATCCCGTAATGCTCATCCATCAACTTCACAAACAAACCGCCTGGCAATACGCGTTTAAGCGTTACCGCGATGGTTTGGCCGATGGCACCTATCAAGTAGTTATGTGCAGGGTTAGCTGTACCGACAATCTTAACCACTTTGGCAGCTAATACCGATGGGGCGGCGCCTTTACTTTCGTCGCTTTCCATAGCGGCTACGGCGGCTTCAAATTCGCCTTTCAGTTTATCGTTTTTCAGCGGGAAGGTCATTTTTTCGCGGTTGCCGGTAAAGTCGGTTTTAAAATCACCTGGATTTAGTACGGTAACTTTAACGCCGGTATTTTTCAACTCCATGCGCAGGCTTTCCGAGTAACCTTCAATGGCAAATTTCGATGCGCAGTATAAACCCTGGTAAGGCAAACCAAACAGACCGGCCAGCGAACCTACGTTAATCACCATTCCGGCGCCTTTTTCTATCATGCCCGGCAATACGGCGCTGCTCACGCGCACCACGCCAAAAAAGTTAACCTCAAATTGTTTCTTGGCAGCATCAACCGGCATAGCATAGAGCGGACCGGTAATGCCGTTACCGGCGTTGTTTATCAATACATCAATCTTGCCTTCGGCTTTAATAATGGTATCTATGGCAGCGCTAACCGATGCATCTTCGGTAACATCCATGCTTAGCGGTTTAAATGATACATCTTTTATGCGTTTGGCATCGCGGCTGGTGCCGTAAACGGTATGGCCTTCGGCAGCGAGTGCGGTAGCGGTGGCTAAACCCAGGCCCGATGATGCGCCCGTTACAAGTATTACTTTTTTCATTGATATTTTATAAGGGGTTAATGGTTCGACTTAATAAATCAGTGTAAAGATTGCACAAAAGCAGGTGAACAGCAATTATTTAAAAAAATATTTTCGGGTAAATAAAGTGCCCTGTAAAGTTTAAAACAATTATTTATACCGATGACCGTTCTATTCTAAATACTATGCATGCATAGTATTTTTATATTTCATATATTGCCTCACCAATTATAAACACCATGGATACTTTTGCAGCACATACCCTTACGGGATTTGATTTCAGTACCGACGAAAACCAGCAAATGGTTGGCCAGATGGCCCGCGATTTTGCCGAGCGACATATTCGCCCGCACGTAATGGAGTGGGACGAGGCACAAACCTTCCCTATCGAATTATTTAAACAACTGGGCGAACTGGGCCTGATGGGCGTCCTGGTTCCGGAGCAATTCGGCGGATCGGGTATGGGTTACCAGGAATACGTGACCGTGATTGTAGAGATTGCCAAAGTGTGCGGATCAATAGGCTTATCGGTCGCTGCGCATAATTCGCTTTGTACCGGGCACATTTTAGCTTTCGGCAGCGATGAACAAAAGCAACGCTGGCTACCCAAACTGGCCACCGCCGAGTGGATTGGCGCCTGGGGCCTGACCGAAGCCAATACCGGTTCGGATGCCTTAGGTATGAACACCACCGCCGTTTTAGATGGCGATCATTATGTAGTGAACGGATCTAAAAACTGGATCACTCACGGTAAAAGCAGCAATGTAGCTGTGGTGATGGTCCGCACTGGCGAGAAGGGTGATTCGCACGGCATCTCAGCTTTGGTGATTGAGAAAGGTACCCCCGGTTTTACCCACGGTAAAAAGGAGAACAAACTGGGTATGCGCGCATCCGAAACTACCGAGCTGATTTTTGACAACTGCCGCGTACCGAAAGAAAATTTATTAGGTGTAGCAGGCGAGGGCTTTAAACAAGCCATGAAGGTGCTGGATGGTGGCCGCATCTCCATCGCCGCATTATCTTTAGGTATTGCCAAAGGCGCGTTCGAGGCAGCTGTCGCTTACTCTAAAGAACGTCATCAGTTTGGCCAGCCGATTAGTAATTTCCAGGCAATCTCATTTAAACTGGCCGATATGGCAACCGAGATAGAAGCCGCCGAACTATTAATTATGCAGGCCGCCGATATGAAAAACCGCCACCTGCCCATGACCAAGCAAGCCGCCATGGCCAAATATTACGCATCGGAAGTCGCGGTTAAATGCGCTAACGAAGCGGTCCAGATCTTCGGCGGGTACGGTTACACTAAAGATTTCCCGGTTGAGAAATTCTACCGCGATGCCAAACTCTGCACTATTGGTGAGGGAACAAGCGAGATTCAGAAGATTGTGATTGCGAGGGAGGTGTTGAGATAGGGAGATTAGAGATTAGGCTTGTATTAGACTTACGAAGTTTTTAAAACTTCGTAAGTCTGGAGACTATCCCGTCATTGCGAGGCACGAAGCAATCTCTACACCCAAAAAGCAACTAATCAAGGGTCTCTGTAAAACTTATAGATTGCTTCGTACTTCGCAATGACGTGAGGGAGTAATACCCACAAAAAAAGCGCCCCAAACATCGGGGCGCTTTTCATATAAATATAACGAAGCGGGCTATTACTTAACCGTTTTTCTAACTTTTATTGCGTTAAGGCCTTTGGGGCCTTGTTCGGTTTCGAAGGTTACTTTATCGTTTTCGCTGATGGCCTCCATTAAGGCGTTTACGTGTACAAAAACGCTGTCCTGGCTTTGCAGGTCTTTAATGAAACCAAATCCTTTTGATGTATTGTAAAACGAAACTACACCGTTCCTGATAATATCAGGCGGAGCCATTTCTTCAGCCTTAGGTACCGATATCTGGATGTTTTCGGCAGTTATTTTGCTGCGTTTAGTTGGATCGGGCGGGGTGGAGGTGATGTTACCGAATTCGTCGGTATAAGCCATCATATCTTCCAGGCTTTTGCCCTTGCCCGAATTGGCCTTCCTTTCTTCTGCTTTCTCTTTTTTATCGCGTGCTTTTATCGACTTTTTCTTTTCTCGTTCTTTTTTACTAAATGTTTCTAATGATCTACCCATGCTTTAATCTACGATATTTTATTGATATCTAAATAAAGATAGTGATTTTTTTTGAATAATTGTTAATCCGGCATTTTAGGTGTGGAGTTAATAGCGTAGTATCGGGTGTTTTTGATATGGATATTTCATTATTTTTATCGCATGAAATTTATCGCGAAATATTTATTCTGCCTTGTTTTATTGGCTGGATTGGGTTTAAACGCCTTTAGCCAAACCGTACACGTAACCGATTTGCTAAAGCTGGCCAAAGCATCGCACCCCGATGCAACAAAATATATGACCACCAATTTACATTTCAGTTTGGTAACCTCGGGCAATGTAAACGGGCAGGTGGTAACCAAATATGCCAAAAGCGACGGTAAGCAGGTAGAGTCGATTATTAAAACACAATCGCCGGCGGCAGATAAAAGTTTGCATGGCGTAATCGACTACAGCGTAAAGCCTAAAACCGCAGCAGCAGGTATTATTAAGGAATTGGAGAAAGCCAAATTTAAGGCCGTCCGTAAAATTCACGATAAGTATAAGGATGACCGTCTTTACGAAAACGCCGAATGCACCGTAAGCGTTTACACCTTCGCCGATAAAAATTTCCCGGCGGCTATTGAGTTGCGGATAAAATAATTGTCTGAACCGCTGATTTATAGGTGATTTTTTTGATTTCGTTGTTTATGGCGAATCTTAACAATCATCCTAATCAAAAAAATCATTCAAACGGCGTAGCTCTCTTGAACGCCTAAAAAACAAACAACTGTGAAAAATCAGCGGTTCAGACAGATTACTATTACATTTATAACATGAAGGCTATTTACACCTTATCTGTTTTAATATTACTATGTATAGGCTGCGGTGAACCCAAGTCCACTGGGGACATTGCAAAAGAAAGGCGCGATTATATTTTAAAGATGATCCCCGGCGAAAGTAAAGTGGTTAACGGGGCCGATTATAACATAAAGCCTAATGCCGACAGCGTTTATGTAAGGTTAAGCTTTAAACTGATTAACCACACCATGGCCAAGCTGAGTTATCTGAATCTCTCGTGCCAGGAAAGCGCCGTTTACACTACTGATAATAATAAAGTAAAACTAATTTCGGCACCCTGCGATAAAAACGTGCCGGAGTTGTATGAGGCCCCGGCAAATTCGGCATCGGGCAGGGAACTGCTGGTTGTTTATAAAAAAGCTAACGGTCCGCAAAAGTTTAGGTTGGGGATGACCCTGCATGCCCAGGCCGAGGATTTTGGCAATACCGGGATCGATCGCCTGCTGGCTGATACCACCAAACTGATATGGAGCGCGCCTGCCGTTACACCATAAGCCACCGATAAATTTTAAATTAAGTATTTGGTAATCAAAATCAATTACTTACCTTTGCCGTCCCTGAAAGGAGGTATATTAGGATTATGATCATTATCAACGTAAAAGACGGCGAATCGTTAGACAAAGCTTTAAAACGCTTCAAGAAGAAATTTGAGAAAACAGGTGTATTACGCGAATTGCGCAGCCGCCAGGCCTATGAGAAAAAATCTGTTGCTCGCAGGCACGAAATTAAACACGCTATCTACAAGCAAAATATGAATATCGAGACTGTCTAATTAGGTTAGGCAGTAATTATTTTCATTTTTCTTGAAAATATATAAAGAAACTATTTGTACATTCAATCTCTCTGGATGTATAAATAGTTTTTATGTTTTTAGACCGGTTCGTTAACTATCTGCAATTCGAAAAACGGTTCTCGCCACACACCGTGCTGGCGTACCGTACCGATCTGGAACAGTTCTTCCAACAACTCAATCATCCCGACGAAGAAGCCGTTACCCATCCCGATCAAATCACGCATCACCAGATCCGTAACTGGATGGTGGCACTGATGGATAAAGGCAACACCGCCCGTACCGTAAACCGTAAGGTTGCTGTGTTGCGCAAATACTTTAAATTTTTGCTGCAAAGCGAGCTGATTACCGATAACCCGGTAGCCAAAATACAAACCCCCAAAACAACCAAACAATTACCCGTAGTGGTTGAAAGCGATAAGCTTGACCATTTGCTGGATACCGGCTTTGCCGATGATTTTGCCGGCACGCGCGATAAGCTGATCCTTGAACTATTATTTGGTACCGGCATGCGCCTGGCCGAACTGCTGGGCCTTAAAGAGAGCGATATTAACGTTTACGAGGGTACTATTAAAGTTTTAGGCAAACGTAACAAGGAGCGGCTGATTCCTATTAACCGCGAATTGAAGCTGGTTATTGATAAATACCTGGACTTAAAGAAAAGTGAAAAATTTAATAACAATTCCTTAACCTTAGTCGTTACAAATAAAGGGGGCAATGCTTATCCCGGCTTTATTTATCAAAAGGTGAAAGACTATTTATCTACCATATCAACCCAAAAAAAACGAAGCCCCCACGTGCTGCGGCATACGTTTGCCACCAGCCTGCTTAACAAAGGGGCCGACCTGAATGCCATTAAAGAGCTTTTGGGCCATGCTAACCTAAGCGCAACCCAAATATACACCCACAACTCCGTGGAACGATTAAAGTCTATTTATAAACAAGCCCATCCAAAGGCGTAACAAAGGAGAAAACACATGAAAATTACCGTGCAATCAATCCATTTCACCGCAGACAGCAAATTGTTAGAGTTTATTCAGAAGAAAGCTGATAAGCTGGATCAGTTTTATGATAAGATCATTAGCGGCGAGGTTTATTTGAAGTTAGAGAACGTGGAAGACGAAGCAAATAAGATAACGGAGATAAAATTGCAGCTGCCGGGCAACTTATTATTTGCCAAAGAGCAATGTAAGACCTTTGAAGAGGCTACCGACCTTGCCCTTGAAAGCCTGCGCAAACAAATAGGCAAACACAAAAAGAAAAATGAAATTGCCGCCGAAGTAGCTAAAAAAGCTGTTTTAGCCGCAACCGAAGACGAATATTAATTATTAAAGATCTTATGATTACCAGCCCGCTAAGCCAAAATTTAGCGGGCTTATTTTTTGAGTTGATTATTGCGAGTTTAAAATCTTAAGTTGGAAGTAAATAGCTTGGCTAAGCAAGACTTACGAAGTTTTTAAAACTTCGTAAGTCTAATAGTTAGACGCGATGGCGGAGTTTCCCCTCTTGAGAGGGGACGCACTGAAACGACAATAAGCAGAAGCGTTCATAGGGGTGTGTCCTTTAAGTAAGCAAGGTTCAGAAAGGACACACCCCTGACCCCTCTTGAGAGCAGGGCTGTTGCATTCTAATTTATTAATTCGTTCAATCGTTTAATATCGTTAGCTAAAAGTCGTTGTGCTTGCGCCATGTTTTTATAGTTATTCGTTCTGAATAGGTTAA
>Ga0116227_10000120_pt1 | contig 128722 bp, 117 predicted proteins | sample S1TSphgellanicum_FD_89693 | JGI IMG/M metagenome (GOLD analysis project Ga0116227, IMG submission 89693) | Host-associated microbial communities from peat moss isolated from Minnesota, USA - S1T2_Fb - Sphagnum magellanicum MG | ecosystem: Host-associated > Plants > Peat moss > Unclassified...
ATGCTCTTCACGTTGAGCACCTGCTGCGCGTCGATGATGCGGTGGCCCAGCCCCGTGTCGGAGCCGATGAACATCTCGGCCACGATGACGATCACCAGCGCCATCGACACCGCGGAGCGCAGTCCGACAAAGCTGGGCTGCAGGCTTTCCCACACCAGCACGTCCTTGAAGATCTGCCAGCGCGAGGCGCCCATGACGCGCGCCGCCATCACGCGCTGCTTGCGCGCGTTGATCACGCCATAGGCGCTGTTGAAGACCACGATCAGCAGCGCGCCGAAGGCGGCGATGGCGACCTTGTTGATGTCGGACACACCGAAGATCAGCAGGAACAGCGGGATCAGCGCCGAGGACGGCGTGGAGCGGAAGAAGTCGATCAGGAACTCCACGCTGCGGTAGGCGCGTTCGTTGCTGCCCAGCAGCACGCCCAGCGGCACGCCGACCACCGCCGCGATCACGAAGGCCTGCAGCGTGCGGCCCACGGTCACCAGGAAGTCGGTCAGCAGCGCGCCGCCGGCCAGGCCGGTGATCAGGGTGGCGATGGTGTCGGCCGGCGGCGGCAGCAGGATGGCCTTGATCAGGCCGGCGCGCACCACCAGGTCCCAGAGGATGAACAGCACCACCGGCCCGACGAAGGGCAGCAGGCGGGCACGGTCGAATTTCTTCGGCTGCGCGGCAACCGCCAGGCTGGCCGGCGGAGCCCAGCCGGGGCCGGCCGCCGGCGTGGAGGGAGAGGTTGGAGCAGCCATGGTATTCAGCCCTTGTAGAGCAGGCCGTCGACGGCGAGCTTCTTCGAGAAGATGCCCTTCTCGGTGAACAGGTCGAAATACTGCTGGAAGTAGGCGATGTCGCGCGGCTTGAATTCGTCGTAGAAGACGTAGTCGGACATCGGCACCTCGGCGGTCAGGGGGCCGTCGATCGCGGTGTAGCCCTTGAGGAAGGGGCGCGCCTCGGCCGGGTTCTGCTTGAGCAGTTCCACGCCGCGGCGGTAGGCGGCGATGTACTTCCTGGCGGCGTCGGGCTGCTTCTTGAGCGCCTCGGTGGTGAGGCTGGCCGAGCCGCCGAACCACGGGGCCATCGGGTCGCCCAGGATGTACCTGGCGACCACGCCGGCCTCCAGCGTGCGCGTGGTGCCGTTGAGGCGCCCGACGGTGCCGGTGGGCTCCAGCGTGTAGATCGCATCGACCTGGCCGGCCGCCAGCGCCGCCACGTGCTGGCCGATCGGCAGCTCGGTGACCGACATCGTGCCGGCGCCCGAGCGCTCGAGGATGGTCTTGGCCATGGTCACGTTCTGGATGCCGGGGCCGCTGGCCACGCGCTTGCCCTTGAGCTCGGACACCGCCTTGATCGGGCTGTCCTTGGGCACGATGATCTCGTCGAGCACGTACTTGGCGTTGCTCGGGTTGGAGCAGATGATCTTGAACAGGCCGGGCTGGGCGATCTCGCCGATGGCCAGGTTGGCGCTGCCGGTGCCGTTGGCGCTGCCGTCGCAGCGGCCGGCCAGCATGGCCTCCATCACCTGCTGGGCGCCGGCATATTTCTGCGCCTCGACCTCCACGCCGGCCTCCTTGAAATAGCCCTTCTCGATGGCGGCGAAGAAGGGCAGGCCCGAGGCCACGGGCCAGTAGCCGATGCGCAGCTTCGGCGTGCCCTGGGCGCGCACGATGGCCGGCGCGGCCAGGCTGCCCAGGACGGCGGCACCGGCCTGCAGCACGCGGCGGCGGTCAACGGCGGAAGGGGAAACGGTGGGGTATTTCTGCATGACAAGCTCCTGGAGAAGATCGGTGGATACGGAGAAGAAGGTTCAGGCGGCCGCTGCGCGCGCGGCCAGGTAGGCGCGCCAGCCACCGTGCGCGCTGATGTCCTCGGCGCCCGCGAGCGCATGGCCCTCGCAGATGAAGCCGTGCACCCAGCGGCCGTCGGCCAGCTCGACGCTGCCCAGGCCGAGCGGCGGCGGCACCAGCGCCAGGAAGCCGCCGACCGCGGCCAGCGGCACTTGCCACACCTCGACCGCGATCGCGGTGCCGCCCTCGGCCACGCGCTGCAGCCCGGGCTTGGGCGGCACGGTGCCGGGCAGCGCATGCAGGCGGTAGCGGGCGGCCGTGTGCGTGGCCTCGGCCAGGCGGGCGCCGCGCTCGGTCAGCTGGTGGTTCAGCGGCAGGCCCGACAGGTGTGCGCCCACCACCACCAGCGGCAGGTGCGTGGCGGCCGCTGGCTGCAGGCCGGCGATGGCGGCCGGCGCCGGCAGCGGCACGCCGGTCGCGCCCTGCGGCAGGCCGCTGGCGTGGTGGAAGCGCTGGCCCAGACCGGCCAGTTGCCAGTCGCTGCCAGCCTGGCCGATCAGCGTGATGCCGAAGGGCAGGCCATCGGGCCGCAGGCTGGCGGGCACCGACAGCGCCGCGTAGTCCAGCAGGTTGACGAAGTTGGTGTAGTGGCCGAGCTCGCGGTTGCGCTGCAGCGGCGCGGCCCGCATGGCCTCGATGGTGCAGTGCGTAGGCGCCGTCGGCACGCAGAGCACGTCGATCTGCCGCCACATCGGCGCCGCCTGCGCCGCCAGGGCCTGCAGGCGATGCTGGGCATCGAACACGTCGGCCGCGCCGTAGCCCTGCCCCGCCGCGAGGATGCCGCGCACCGGCTCGATCACCGACTCCGGATGCGCATCGAAGAAGCCCCGCACGGCGCTGTAGCGCTCGGCCACCAGCGCGCTGTCGTAGAGCAGCGCCGCGGCGGCGGCGAGCGGCGCGTAGTCCACCGGCACCGGCGTGCCGCCCAGCGCCTGCAGGCCGGCCACGGCCTGGGCGAAGGCAGCCTCGGACTGGGCGTCGCCGAAGAATTCCAGTGGCGCGGGCACACCGAAGCGGAAGGCGGCGGGCAGCGGCTCGCAGGCCATCGGCAGCGCGCGGGAATAGGGATCGCGCGGATCGGGGCCGGCCATGGCCTCCAGCACCTGCACGGCAAGGCCCACGGTGCGCGCGAAGATCGACACGCAGTCCACGCTCTGCGCGGCCGGCAGCACGCCGCCGGCGCCGACCAGCCCGCGGGACGGCTTGAGCCCCACGATGTTGTTGAGCCCGGCCGGCACCCGGCCCGAGCCCGCGGTGTCAGTGCCCAGCGCGAAGTCGACCTGTCCGCTGGCCACCACGTAGGCAGAGCCCGAGCTGGAGCCGCCCGACACCTGGCGCGCGTCGATCGCGTTGGGTACGGCGCCGTAGGGCGAGCGCGTGCCGTTCAGGCCGCAGGCGAACTGGTCGAGGTTGGTCTTGCCCAGCAAGGTGGCGCCGGCATCCAGCAGGCGCTGCACCACGGTGGCGTGCGCTGCGGGCGTGTAGGCGAAGTCCGGGCAGGCGGCGGTGGTGGGCACGCCCGCCACGTCGATGTTGTCCTTGACCGCGAAGCGCAGCCCGGCCAGCGCGCCGGCGGTCGCGCCGGGCAGGGCCGGGTCGAAGCGGCGGATCCAGGCGGCGGCGGGCTGGCCGGACTCCGGCACGGCAGCCGGAACGGTCTTGGGAAGGGGGTCGTCTACTTGCACCACGTCAAAGCATCCAATCATGTACACAAGATGAGATGCAAGCTGTGTGCCAGCGTCGGCGCAGGACGTTGCGCGCGGCGCAGAGACGCGTATTGCTACATTTTCAGGAGCAAAAGGCCCAGCATCGGCAGGGCAACTCGATGCTTTCTGGCTGGAGCACAACGCCAGCCGCACGCGGCATGTATCCGCAGCGGCGCTGCCCCAGCACGGTGCGGCGCGCCTGCCGCACCGTGGGTGCACCAGCTGGTGCGGCCCGGAAGGCTGCTATTCAATAGAGAGCACAGTCCCGGCAGGGCACCAGGGCTTCAGTCACTTTTCTGCGGAAAGAACCGGTTGGGCGGCCGGGGCAGGCCCAGGTTCTCGCGCAGCGTGCGGCCTTCGTATTCGCGGCGGTAGATGCCGCGGCGCTGCAGCTCGGGCACGACTTTCTCGACGAAGGCGTCGAGCCCGGCCGGCAGGAAGGGAAACATGATGTTGAAGCCGTCCGAGCCCTCGGACACCAGCCACTCCTCCATCTGGTCGGCGATGGTTTGCGCGGTGCCGACAAAGGCCAGCCCGCCGTAGCCGCCCAGGCGCTGGGCCAGTTGCCGGACAGTGAAGTTCTCGCGCCGCGCCAGGGCGATCACCCGCTCGCGGCCGCTCTTGCTCTGGTTGGTGTCGGGGATGTCCTCGGGCAGCGGGCGGTCGGGGTCGAAGCGCGTGGCGTCGCTGCCCAGCGAGATCGAGAGCGAGGCGATGGCGCTTTCGTAGTGCACCAGGCTGTCGAGCCGGGCGCGGATGGCGTGCGCTTCTTCCACCGTGTCGCCGACCACGACGAAGGCCGCGGGCAGTATCTTCAGATGCTCCGGGTTGCGGCCGATGGCGCGCATGCGGCCCTTCACGTCGGCGTAGAAGCGCTGCCCCTCGGCCAGCGTGCCGTGCGCGGCAAACACCAGCTCGGCCGTCTCTGCCGCCAGCTGGCGCCCGGGCTCGGAGGCGCCGGCCTGCACGATCACCGGCCAGCCCTGCACCGGGCGCGCGATGTGCAGCGGGCCGCGCACCGACAGCTCCGCCCCCTTGTGGTTGAGCACGTGCAACTTGGCCGGATCGAAGAAGCGGCCGCTGGCGGCATCGCGCTCGAAGGCGTCGTCGGCCCAGCTGTCCCACAGGCCGGTGACCACGTCGTAGAACTCGCGGGCACGGGCATAGCGGTCGGCGTGCGCCGGCTGGTCTTCGCGGCCGAAGTTGCGCGCCGCGTCGGGGTTGCTGGTGGTGACGATGTTCCAGCCGGCGCGCCCTTCGGACAGATGGTCCAGCGAGGCAAAGCGCCGCGCGATGTGAAAGGGCTCGTCATAGGTGGTGGAGGCCGTGGCCACCAGCCCCAGGTGCGTGGTGTGCTGCGACAGGGCCGACAGCAGCGTGAACGGCTCGAAGGAGCTGACGGTGTGGCTGCGCTGCAGCGCCTCCATCGGCATGTTGAGCACGGCCAGGTGGTCGGCCATGAAGAAGGCATCGAAGCGCCCCTCTTCCAGCCGCTGCGCCAGGTACTTGATGCGGGTCAGGTTGAAGTTGGCATCGCGCCACGCACCGGGATAGCGCCAGGCGCCGGTGTGGATGCTGACGGGGCGCATGAAGGCGCCGAGCTTGAGCTGGCGTGAAGGCATGGGGCGGGTCCTGGAGTGAAGGCGCCACCCTAGCCGCTCCCCCGCGGCCCCGTGGACCGCATGGGCCTTGGCCCTGCGGCGGGCAGGGCAGAATTCCGCCCATGCTCCACTACCGCACGATTCCCGTTACCGCCTTCCAGCAGAACTGCTCGCTCCTGTGGGACGACGCCAGCATGGACGGCGTGCTGATCGACCCTGGCGGCGATGTCGACCGGCTGCTGGCCGAGGCCGCACGCCTGGGCGTGGCGCTGCGCCAGATCTGGCTGACCCACGCCCACATCGACCACGCCGGCGGCGTGGCCGAGCTGGTGGCGCGTGCCGGCCTGCCGGTGATCGGCCCGCACCCGGACGACCAGTTCCTGATCGATGGCCTGGCCATGCAGGCCGCGGCCTTCGGCTTCCCGCCGGCCGGCGCCTTCGTGCCCGAGCGCTGGCTGCACGATGGCGACACGGTGGCGCTCGGCGCGCACAGCTTCACCGTGCGCCACTGCCCGGGCCACACGCCGGGGCACGTGGTGTTCCACAACGCAGAAATGAACCGCGCCTTCGTCGGCGACGTGCTGTTCGCCGGCTCGGTCGGGCGCACCGACTTCCCGCGCAGCGATCCGCAGGCGCTGATCGACAGCATCGTCGGCCGGCTCTGGCCCATGGGCGACGAGACGGTGCTCATCCCCGGCCACGGCCCGGAGAGCAGCTTTGGCCGCGAGCGGCGCAGCAATCCCTTCGTACGCGGCACCTGAAATTTCACATAAAGGGATCTGCATGCGGTATTTCGGACAGCACGTCCGAAAGCATTGATCCCGGGCAGGGCGCTTCCTAGACTGCGCCATGCCAACCGCCCGCTCGCCCGACCGCATCGCCGCCCTGGAGCGCGGCTTCGAAGTGCTGGACTGCTTCGCCGCCACGCGGCGCGCACTGGGCAGCGGCGATGTCGCCCAGCTCACCGGCCTGCCACGCGCCACGGTGTCGCGCCTGATGCAGACCCTGGCCGCACTGGGCCACCTGCGGCCGGCGGCCGAGCGCGACAAGTACGAACTGGGCGCCGGCGTGGTGCGGCTGGCGCAGGCCTTCCTGGGCGCCATCGACGCGCGCCACTATGCCCGCCCCCACCTGCTGCAGCTGGCCGAGGCCACCGGTGCGTCTGCCCTGCTGGGCGTGCGCGATGGCGACGACATGCTGGTGGTGGAGGCGGCGCGCTCGCGCGCCTCGATCGCGGTGATGGGCGCCGACGTGGGCACGCGCATGACCATCGCCACCTCCGCGCTGGGCCGCGCCTGGCTGGCCGGGGCCGAGGAAACCGCGCGCACCGAGGTCGCGGCGCGCTGGCTGCGCGGCCAGGTGCGGCAACCGGCGGCGCGGCGCGCACTGGACGTGGCGGTGGCCCAGACCCGGCGCGACGGCTACGCGCTGTCGCTGGGCGAATGGCATTCCAACATCAACGCCGCGGCGGTGCCGGTGCGCGCGCCCAGCGGCGAGGTGCTGAGCCTCAACTGCGGCGGCCCGTCCTTCGTGGTGCCGGCCGAGCGCCTGCAGGAGCAGGTGATCCCCCGGCTGCTCGCCGCCGCAGAGGCGCTGGCGCGCGCCATCGGTGGCGTCGCCGGGCCCGCGCTGATGGCCCAGGCCCGCACCTGAGACAGATTTCCCCACAAAAACCAACGGAGACACGCATGAAGACAGGAACCCCCACGCGCCGGCTGGCGCTGGCCACGCTCGGCCTGCTGCTGGCCACCGCGCAGGCACAGGCCCAGCCCACCGACGCCTGGCCGGCCAGGCCGGTGAAGCTGGTCGTGCCCTTCAGCGCAGGCGGCCCGACCGACACGGTGGCGCGCCTGCTGGCCGAACGGCTGCAGGCGCTATGGCAGCAGCCGGTGGTGGTCGACTACCGCCCCGGTGCGGGCACGCTGCTGGGCAGCAATGCCGTGGCCAAGGCGCCGGCCGACGGCTACACGCTGGGCATGGCGATCAGCGCCTTCACCATCAATCCCAGCCTGCAGCCCAGCATGCCCTACGACACGCTGAAGGACCTGGTCGGCGTGTCGCAGCTGGCGCAGGCGCACTTCGGGCTGTTCGCCCATCCGTCGCTGCCGGCGAGCACCGTGCCGGAGCTGATCGCCTACGCCAGGCAGCATCCGGACGCCCTGAGCTATGCCACGCCCGGCACCGGGACCGGTACCCATCTGGCTGGCGAGATGCTGGCGCGGGACGCAGGCATCCGCATGGTGCACGTGCCCTACAAGGGCAGCGCGCCGGCGCAGCAGGACGTGATCGGCGGGCGCGTGCCGCTGCTGTTCGACGTGCTGTTCTCGTCCATGCCCTTCGTGCAGGACGGCCGCCTGAAGCTGATCGCGCTGGCCAGCCCGAAGCGTGCCAGTGCCCAGCCGGCCGTTGCGCTGATCGCCGAGACGCTGCCCGGCTTCAGCGCCATGAGCAGCATCGGCGTGATCGCGCCCGCCGGCCTGCCCCCCGCGCTGCTGGCGCGCATCGGCGCCGACATCGGGCGCGCGGTGCGCTCGCCCGAGCTGTCGCGGCGCATGACCGAGCTGGGCATGGAGCCGGTCGGCTCCACGCCCCAGCAGTACAACGCCCTGATCCGCGAGGACGTCGCCAAATGGTCGCGCGTCGTCCAGGCCGCAGGGATCAAGCTCGATTGACGCCCTATCCCCAAGGAGACTTCACATGACCACCCTGAACCTGCGCCCCCTGCATCCCTTCGCCGCGGAGGCCAGCGGCATCGACCTCTCGCAGCCGCTGTCGCCGGCCGAGCGGCGCGCCATCGAGGACGCCATGGACCAGCACGCGGTGCTGGTGTTCCGCGGACAGCCGCTGACGCAGGACCAGCAGATCGCCTTCGCCCGGTCCCTCGGCCCGCTCGACCTGGGCCTGCGCAAGGTCAAGGGCGGCCCGCACCGGCTGCAGCACGCCGAGCTGGCCGACATCTCCAACGTCACGGCCGATGGCGCGGTGGCCGAGCGCGCCCACGCCAAGATCGTCGGCAACCTGGCCAACCAGCTGTGGCACAGCGACAGCTCCTTCCAGCGGCCGCGCGCCAAGTATTCGATGCTGTCGGCCGTGGTGGTGCCCGGCAGCGGCGGCGACACCGAGTTCGCCGACCTGCGCATGGCCTGGGACACGCTGCCGGCCTGGCGCCAGCGCCAGGTCCGGGACCTGCAGGCGGTGCACTACGCGCTGCATTCGCGCTTCCTGCTGGGCGACACGGATTACACCGAGGCGCAGCGCAGCGCCATCGCGCCGGCGGTCTGGCCGCTGGTGCAGACCGACCCGCGCTCGGGCCGGCGCATCCTGTTCGTCGGTATCCATGCCTGCGAGGTGCAGGGCATGACGGTCGCCGAAGGCCGCATGCTGCTGATGGACCTGCTGGAGCACGCCACCCAGCGCGAGCATGTCTACCGCCACCAGTGGCAGGTGGGCGACCTGGTGATGTGGGACAACACCGCCACGCTGCACCGCGGCCGCCACTACGACTTCGCCGAGCGCCGCGAGCTGCGCCGCGCCACCACGGAGGAAGTGCAGACCTCGCCCGAGGCCCGGGCGCTGGCCGCCTGAGCGGCAGGGAGGGCTGCCCGGCGGCCGCGCGGCCCAATAATAGGGAGAACCGCGAGATGCCATGCCGGACCGTCCTTCCCCTACCGCCCCCCTCCACGTCACCACGGCTGCCGCACCGGCGCCGGCCCCCGCGCGCCGCTCCTGGCGCCAGGCGCTGCGCGTCTACCGCGAACCGGCCAGCCTGCGCATGCTGGCGCTGGGCTTCTCCGCCGGCCTGCCGCTGCTGCTGGTGCTGGGCACGCTCAGCTTCTGGCTGCGCGAGGCCGGCATCGACCGCACCACCATCGGCTACCTGAGCTGGGTCGGCCTGGCCTATGCCTTCAAGTGGGTCTGGGCACCGCTGGTGGACCGGCTGCCGATCCCGCTGTTGACGCGCGCGCTGGGCCGGCGCCGCAGCTGGCTGCTGCTGGCGCAAGGCCTGGTCGTGGCCGGCCTGGTGGGCATGGCCCTGCACGATCCGCGCGAGGCGCTGCTGCCGGTGGTCTGGTGCGCGCTGGCGGTGGCTTTCGGCTCGGCCACGCAGGACGTGGCGCTCGACGCCTTCCGCATCGAGTCGGCCGACGCCGACCGCCAGGCCGCGCTGGCCGCCACCTACCAGACCGGCTACCGCCTGGCCATGATCTGGGCCGGCGCGGGCGCGCTGTGGATCGCGGCGCGGGCCGAGGTCGCGGGCGTTGCGGGCTACCAGTCCGGCGCCTGGCGCACGGCCTACTTCGCCATGGCGCTGTCGATGGCGGTGGGCATCGTCACCGTGCTGTGCTCGCCCGAGCCGGCGCCGCGCGCGCTGGCCAAGCCGCGCAATGCGGCCGAGTGGCTGCGCGGCGCGCTGGTCGAGCCCTTTGCCGACTTCATCCGCCGCTACCGCTGGCAGGCGGTGCTGATCCTGGCGCTGATCGCCATCTACCGCATCAGCGACGTGGTGATGGGCATCATGGCCAACCCCTTCTACGTGGACATGGGCTTCAGCAAGGACGAGGTGGCCGCCGTCTCCAAGATCTATGGCGTGGCGATGACGCTGGTCGGCGCCTTCGTCGGCGGCGCGCTGGCCATGCGCGTGGGCGTGATGCGGGTGCTGATGCTGGGCGCGGTGCTGTCGGCGCTGTCCAACCTGCTGTTTGCCTGGCTGACCACGCGCGGGCACGACCTGACCGGGCTGATCGCCGTGGTGGCCGCCGACAACCTGGCCGGCGGCATTGCCTCGGCCGCCTTCATCGCCTACCTCTCGAGCCTGACCAACATCAACTACTCGGCCACTCAGTACGCGCTGTTCAGCTCGCTGATGCTGCTGCTGCCCAAATGGCTGGCTGGCTTCTCGGGTGCCTATGTCGACGCCTATGGCTACAGCGCCTTCTTCATCATGACCGCGCTGCTGGGGCTGCCGGTGCTGCTGCTGGTGGCCCTGGCTTCGCGCCCCGGATTCTTGCCAAAAAGGGCAGAGGCTAGCTGAATACCTTGGCATGCAGCTATTGTTTTTGCAGCAATCGCAACAAAGCTGTTTACCCAACTTTACGGACGCTACAACGCAAAGCGCGACCATCGGCGCAAGGATGGAACCATGACCACGCAGCTTCTCATGATCGAAGACGACACCCGCCTGGCACAGATGGTGGGTGAGTACCTGACCCAGTCGGGCTTCAGCGTCGCACACGCCGGCGATGGCCTGGGCGGCCTGGAGCGCCTGCAGGGCGAAGGCAGTAGCGGCGCACCTGACCTGGTGATCCTGGACCTGATGCTGCCCGACATCGACGGGCTGGAAGTGTGCCGGCGCATCCGCGCGCTGCCCGGTTCGGCCGCGCAGGTGCCGGTGCTCATGCTCACCGCCAAGGGCGATCCGATGGACCGCATCATCGGGCTGGAACTGGGCGCCGACGACTACCTGCCCAAGCCCTTCGAGCCGCGCGAACTGCTGGCGCGCATCCGCGCCATCCTGCGCCGCCGCACCGAAGGCGCCGCGCCCTCGGCCCGCACCATGCGCTTCGGCACGCTGGAGATCGACCGCGACGCGCGCACCGTCACCATCGCCGGGCAGCCGGCCGACCTCACGTCCTACCAGTTCGACCTGCTGATCGCGCTGGCCGAGCGTGCCGGCCGCGTGCTCACGCGCGACCAGATCATGGAGGCCGTGCGCGGCCGCGAGCTGGAGGCCTTCGACCGCTCGATCGACGTGCACATGGGCCGCATCCGCGCCGCCATCGAAGCCGACGCCAAGAACCCCAAGCGCATCCTCACCGTGCGCGGCGTGGGCTACGTGTTCGCCAAGCAGCAGGACTGATGGCGCGCTCCTCCCGGTCCGCGGATGCCCGCGCATGGCCTGCAACGTGATGGACGACTGACATGGCTATCGCACCGCCCCCTCCGCTCTCCTCCGCGGCCGCCGACCCAGCGCCGCGCCGCACACGCACCGTGGCGCGCCTGGGCCAGCGGCTCTACGTGCGCATCTGGCTCGCCGTGGTGCTGGCCGTGGCGGTGCTGACCTTCCTCGTCGGCTGGGCCTGGCAGATGGCGGCCGACCCGCCGCCGCGCGCGCTCATCGTGCGCAGCGTGGACGGCAGCGTGGTGGGCAACGGCATCCTGCGGCGCCGCCCGCCGCCGGGCGAAGAGGCCGTGCCCGAGCCCGGCCAGCGCCCGTTCCCGCCCAACCTGCACCCGCCGCCGCCGCCGCGCACGGGGCCCGAGTTCGTCGTCACCATGAGCGATGGCCGCCTGCTGACCATGCACCTGCAGCGGCCGCCACCGGGCTTCTGGAGCCGCCCGCCCTTTGGCTTCTTCTGGACCCTGGGCCTGGTCGCCGTGGCCGTCGCGCTGGCCACCTACCCGATCATCCGCAAGCTCACGCGCCGGCTCGAACGCCTGCAGCAGGGCGTGGAGCAATGGGGCCGTGGCGACCTGACCGCACGCGTGCCGGTGCAGGGCAGCGACGAGGTCGCCTTCCTGGCGCGGCGCTTCAACCATTCCGCCGAGCGCATAGAGACGCTGGTGCAGTCGCACAAGTCGCTGCTGGCCAATGCGTCGCATGAGCTGCGCTCGCCGCTCACGCGCATCCGCATGGGCATAGAGCTCATGGGCAGCACGCCGTCCGCCGCGTTCAAGGACGAGATCTCGCGCAACATCGGCGAGCTCGACCAGCTGATCGACGAGATCCTGCTGGCCAGCCGCCTGGATGCCCAGGAGGCCGACATCGGGACGCGCGAGCTGCTCGACCTGGCTGGCCTGGCCGCCGAGGAATGCGCGCGCACCGGCGCAGAGCTGGAACTGGCGGAGGATGGCAACTGCGTGGAAGTCAGGGGCGTGGCCAAGCTGCTGCGCCGCGCGGTCCGCAACCTGCTGGAAAACGCCCGCCGCTATGGGCATGGCGCCGTCGTCGTCATCGTGCGGCAGGAGGGTGAGCACGCCGTGGTCCGCGTCTGCGACCGCGGCCCGGGCGTGCCCGAGGCTTTGCGCGAGCGCATCTTCGAGCCGTTCTATCGCCTGCCCGGTGCCAGCGAGCGCGAAGGCGGCGTGGGGCTGGGCCTGGCGCTGGTGCGCTCCATCGCGCAGCGCCATGGCGGCAACGTGCGCTGCGAGGGACGGCCAGACGGCGAGAGCGGTGCCTGCTTCATCCTGGAATTGCCCACGGCGACAGAGGCCTGATCGCGTTCGGATAGAGGGAGCAGGATGGCCCCGTTCCACAGGGGCTTCAGCCGTTCTGCACCCACGGCCAGCGCCGGTACATGAACGCATACACCACAGCCCCCAGCACCAGCGCCCCCGCCGCCGCCGACAGTCCCCAGGCGAAACCCTGGCCCGGCGTGGCGCTGTGCTGCAGCAGCAGTGCCACCATGGGCGGCCCGGCGATCTGGCCGACGCCATAGGTGGCGGTCAGCAGGCCGGCGAAGCTGTCGCCCGCCGCGGGCCAGATGCGGCGCGCCTCCTGCAGCGCATAGAAAGTGAGCGCGGTGAAGGGCAGCCCGAGCAGCAGGCTGCCCAGTGCAAAACCGGCGCGATTGGGCCACAGCAGGCTCAGGCCGATGGCGCAGGCCTGCAGGGCATAGGCGGCCACCAGCAGCAGCCGCCGGTCCCAGCCGGGCGGCGTGCGGGTGGACAGCAGCGCCCCCAGGGCCACGCCGGCGCCGAACAGGGGCCAGAACAGGTCCGGCCAGGCCGAGCCGGCCGGCAGCGCGGCCCGTGCGATCACTGGCAGGAAGGTGGCGGTGACGATGTAGCCCAGGCCGGCCAGGCCATAGGCCAGGGTGAGCAGCCCACGCTCGGCGCGCGGGTGGGCCGGTGGCAGGCCGGCCGCGCCGCCATGGCGCGGGGCGCCTGCGGCAGGGGCGGCCTCGCCGTGCAGCACCGGCCAGACCGCGGCGCACAGCCCGGCTGCCAGCAGGCCCAGCACCGCCCAGCCGCCCGCCGCGCGCCAGTGCGCGGCCACCATGGCGCTGGCCAGCAACCCGCTCAGGGCAATGCCCAGGCCCGGTCCGCAGAAGATCAGCCCGCCCATGGCCGGCCGGCCCAAGGCCACCAGCCGCACCATGCACCAGCCGGAGATGTTGAGGAACACCAGCGCGCTCGCCACGCCGGCGGCCAGGCGCAGCGCCGGCCAGGCCGCCGGCAGCGGCAGGGCCATGCCCAGCGTCAGCAGAACCGTGGCCACCAGCCCCAGGCGCGCCAGCGCGGCCGCTCCCGGGACTCCGCCCCAGCGCCGGGCCAGCCAGGGCAGCGGCATGCAGAGCAGCGCGCCCAGCAGGTAGCCGATGTAGTTGGCAGTGGCCAGCCAGCTGCCGCCCGCCAGGGTCACCACGCCGTCGTGCAGCATCATGGGCAGCAGCGGCGTGAAGGCGAAGCGGCCGATGCCCATGGCGGTGGCCAGCGCGGCCATGCCGGCAAAGGCTACCGCGTAGGGGCGGTCGCGGAGGGCGGGAAGCGCAGGAGAGGCAAGGGCGGACATGGTGGTTGCCACTCCGAGGGGGAGCGGTTTATCATCTGTTTTCAGGATTCTATTTTCAAAATCAATCTTTAATAAAGATATATCGTGGATTTTGCCGCCCTGGAGATTTTCAGTGCCGTGGCCGCCGAAGGCAGCGTCACCCGCGCCGCGGAACGGCTGCAGCGGGCCCAGTCCAACGTGACCACGCGCGTGCAGCAGCTGGAGGAAGAGCTGGGCGCCACGCTGTTCCTGCGCGAGGGCCGGCGCATGGCCCTGACGCCGGCCGGCCAGTCGCTGCAGGACTACGCCGGCCGCCTGCTGGCCCTGGCGGAAGAAGCACGCCAGGCGGTACGCCCCGGCCAGCCCGGCGGCCGCCTGCGCCTGGGCGCCATGGAGAGCACGGCCGCCAGCCGGCTGCCGGGACCGCTGGCGCGCCTGCACAGCCGCTGGCCCGAGGTGGTGCTGGAGCTGTCCACGGCGCCGTCGCGCCAACTGGTCGAGAGCGTGCGCTCGCATGCGCTGGACTGTGCCTTGCTGGCCTGGCCGCCACCGGGCATCGGCGAAGACACGTCGGGCCTGGAAGTCACACCTTTCTTCAGCGAATCACTGCTGCTGGCGCTGCCGGCCCAGCATCCGGACGTGGCCGGCCCGCAGGACCTGCAGATCGACACCCTGGCCGCCTTCGCCCCGGGCTGCACCTACCGCCGCATAGGCGAGGCCTGGATGGCACGCGAGGGCGCTCCCCCGCGCATCCTGGAGCTGGCGTCCTACCACGCCATCCTGGCCTGCGTGGCGGCCGGCCGCTGCGCCGGCGTGGTGCCGCGCTCGCTGCTGGAACTGATGCGCGAGCCCCCCGCATTGCGACTGGTGCCGCTGCAGACCTGCGACACCGTGCTGGTGCAGCGGCGCGGCTACCGTTCCGCCGCGCTCGACGCGCTGCGCGAGCTGCTGCCCGAGGCCGCCTAGCGGCGTCTTTCCTTCAACTCCGGAGCCTTCCCATGACTTCGTCCCTTGCTGGCGCCCTGCACCTGCGCCTGCCCATCGTCCAGGGCCCCATGACCGGTGCCGACACTCCAGCCCTGGCCGCAGCCGTCTCAGCCGCCGGTGGGCTGGGCACTCTCGGCTGCGGCATGCGCTCGCCCCAGGCCATGGCCGAGGCCGCCGCCGAAGTCCGGCGCCGTACCGACCGGCCCTTCGGCCTCAACCTGTTCGTGCAGGACACGCCCTCGCCCGACGCCGCCACGGTCGATGCCGCGATGGCGCGGCTGGCACCGCTGTACCGCCGCCTGGGCCTCGCGCCGGGCGTGCCCGCGCAATGGTGCGAGGACTTCGGCGCGCAGTTCGAGGCCTTGCTGGCATTGCGCCCGGCGGTGGCGAGCTTCACCTTCGGCATCCTCGACGCCGCCGCGGTCGAACGGCTGCACGGGGCAGGCTGCTATGTGATCGGCACTGCCACCACGGTGGCCGAGGCCCTGGCCTGGGAGGCCGTGGGCGCGGACGCCGTCTGTGCCTCGGGCGCCGAGGCCGGCGGCCACCGCGGCACCTTCCTGGCCGATTTCGCTTCCTCCATGGTCAGCACCCTGGCGCTGGTGCCGGCCTGCGTCGATGCGCTGCGCATCCCGGTGATCGCGGCCGGCGCCATCATGGACGGGCGCGGCATCGCGGCGGCGCAGGCGCTCGGGGCGCAGGCGGTGCAGATGGGCACGGCCTTCCTGGCCTGCGACGAATCCGGCATCGGCGCGGCCTACCGGCAGGCCCTGCACACGGCCACCGGCACCGACACGCGCACCACGCGCGTGTTCTCGGGCCGGCCGGCGCGCGGCATCGTCAACGCCATGATGGAACAGCTGGCAGCCGACGAAGACGCCGTGCCGGCCTACCCCGTGCAGAACGCGCTGACCGGCGCCCTGCGCCGCGCCGCGGCGGCCGCCGGGGATGCCGACTACCTGTCGCTCTGGGCCGGCCAGGGCGTAGGGCTGGTGCGGCCGATGGCGGCGGCAGCGCTGGTGGAGTTGCTGGAGACGGAGTGGCGCGCGGCGCGGGCCTGTCTGGCTTGAGAGGCGCCGATCGCTCCTATTTGTGTAGCAAATAGCCCAAGCCGAACCTGGGCTTGAGCCGCTTTTCCCTTGAAACCGTCAGCTCGTCCAGGCTAGTTCGCGCGCCTGGCCCTGGATGACGGGCTGCGTGGCATTGAGCTTCTCGCCGGCCAGCACGCGCTCGTAGACCCGCAGGTAGTCGCGCGCCATGCGCTCGGCGCCGAAGTGCTCCAGCACATGGGCGTGGCAGCGGCGCGGATCGAAGCGGTTGGCACGCACGGCCTCGGCCAGCGCGTCGGCGTTGTCGGCCAGCACGCCGCAGTCGGGCGGCACCAGTTCGGGCAGCGCGCCGTAGGGCGTGGCGAACACCGGGGCGCCGAAGTACAGGCTCTCGATGATGGCCAGGCCGAAGGGCTCGTGCCAGCGCACCGGGAACACCATGCCGCGCGAGCCGTTGAGCAGCCCGGCCTTCTGCTCGCCGCCGACCATGCCATGGAAGCGGATGCGGCGCGAGAAGGTGTAGCGAAAGCCGCGCCGGAAGTTGAGCCGCTCGCCTCCCAGCACGTCCAGCAGCACGCCGGCCTTCTTGGCCACGCGGATCGCGCCCTGGACGTTCTTCACGCGCCAGGCCGCCTTGCCCAGGAAGTGGTAGTACTCGCGCGGCCGTTCGAAATCGACCGGGCCGTAGGCCGACCAGTCCAGCCCGTTGTGCACGAACTGCGTGGAGCCATAGCGCGCCGCGTGGTCGCGCGACAGGAACACGGTGTTGAGCGGCAGCGGCCGCGCCTTGCGCGCATTGCCGTGCTCGGTCACCAGGTAGGGCCGGCCCAGCGCGTCTTCCGACGCGAACTTGGGATGGAACTGGAAGTGCACGATGTCCACGTCGGCCGGCACCTGCTCGGCCCAGGGGCGCTCGGTGTCGATCGGCAGCACGTGGGTGGCGAAGTCGCAGTGCGAACCGGCCGGCACCAGGTAGCTGACCTGGTGCCCCATGCCCACCAGCATGCGGCCCAGGTCCCAGATGACGCGCTCGGTGCCGCCATAGGCGAACACCGGGATCGGCGAGTTATTGACCAGCAGGACGTGCATGGCGGTGCGCTCCGGTGGGGCCGGTGGCCACGCGGGCCTCCTGGCCGCGCAGGCAGCCATAGACCAGCAGGTTGAAGAACAGGTAGCAGATGTTGCCGCTGTTGTGCGCCATGAACACCTGCGTCAGGCCAAAGCCGATGCAGGCGACGGGCACCAGCACCCCGACCATGCGCAGCGCCACGGCCGTGGCATGCGCGTCGCCTGGCAGCCCGGCAGCCGGCGGCAGGCGCCGGCGCGTCGGCCAGAACAGCGCCAGCGGCACGCCATAGAAGAACAGCAGCACGGCCACGCCGGGCAGGCCGCGCTTGGCGAAGATGTCCAGCACCTCGTTGTGCGCATGGGTGAAGCCGAGCACGCTCGGATTGGCCAGGCCGGCCTGCACCCGGCGCGCCTTCTCGACCTCGTAGCCATGCTGGGTCCAGCCGGTCAGGGGCCGGTCCCAGCCCATCTGCCACGCCAGCTTCCAATGGGAGAGCCGCTGGCCGACCGAGGTGACGGAGTCGTCGCCGGCCTCGTACTGCACGATCTCGGCGCGCGCCTTCTCCAGGCGCTGGTCGATCAGGTGTGGCTGCGTGAGGAACAGGCCCGCCAGGCCCAGCGCCACCATCAGCGCCGCCTGCACGAAACGCCGGCGCGGCAGCCATTGCCAGCAGAGCCATCCCATCACCGGCAGCACGACCAGCAGCGCCAGCCAGCCGCCACGCGACTCCGACAGCACCGAGCCCAGCGGCCCGAGCACCGCGCCGCAGCCCGCCAGCCAAAGCATCCAGGGCCGGCGCAGCGAGGGCGGCCGCACGGCGATCAGCACCAGGCACATCAGGCCCAGCAGCAGGCTCAGGTCGCCATACTGGATGGCGTTGGTGTAGCCGGTGGAGCGCGGCAGGTGCAGCCCGTAGCGCTGGTAGAGCGCCGTGAGCCCGCTGCCCACGGCGCCCACCACGATGCCCCACCACAGCCAGCGTGCGCGCGGCGCGTAGGCATGCAGGAAGAACAGGCAGGGCAGTGCCAGCAGGTACTTGGTCGGGCGGTCGAAGCCGCCCCAGTCGCTGCGGCCGGAGCGCGCGTCGAGCAGCCAGAACACCCCCATCGCCACGATGGACAGCGCCATCCAGCCGGCGCCGCCGAGCGGGCGCAGGCGGCGCGGCCAGCGGCCCATGAAGAGCAGCGCGCCCAGCAGCAGCACCACCACCCCGTAGGAGTAGCCCGAGGGCAGCCACAGCGCCAGGCCGGGCACGAGAAAGGCCGCGGCCGACGCAAGCCGCATGCCGTACCGATCCGGCATCATCGTCCGACCCGCCCGGAAAGATCGTCGCGGTCGTAGTACAGCGCGGCATAGCGGAAGAAGCTCTCCAGCGCCACGAACAGGCAGTACAGGAATCCGGCGCCGCCGCACAGAAAGCCCAGCCGCAGCACATAGAGCCGCACGAACATGCTGGTGCCGGAGGCCAGGCCGCGCAGCACGCCGCCGCGCTTGCCCAGCGCCGCGCGCTTGGCCGCGCCCAGCATGGCGTACTGGGTGAGCTTCTCCAGGCTGCCGCGCACCGTCTCGCGCGAGTGGTGCAGCAGCGGCGCGCGCACCAGGCGGCGCGGCACGGGCTCGCCCAGCAGCTGGGCTTCCTCGTGGACCACGCCGGTGAATTCACGCAGCATGTCGCGCCGGAACAGGCGCTCGATCTGCGACTTGGCGCGGTACCAGGTCAGCGGGCGGCCAAAGGCCACCATGCGCCAGCGGATCTTCCAGACCGCGCGCTCGCCGCGGCGCACGATGGCCTGCAGCTCGTCGCGCAGGGCCGGCGTCATCTGCTCGTCGGCGTCCAGGAAGAACACGTAGTCGCCGCTGCAATGCGCGAGCAGGCGGTTGCGCTGCACCGCGAAGCCCTGCCAGTCGGGATAGGAGAAGACCCGCGCACCGGCGGCTTCGGCCACCGCCACGGTGCCGTCGGTGCTGCCGCTGTCGACCACCACCAGTTCATGGGCGATGGCAGCGGCGCTCTCCAGGCAGGCGCGGATGCGGTGGGCTTCGTTGTGGGTGAGGACCGCAACCGACAGCGTGGGCGCTGCCGGCCGGTCTGCGCCGCCTGCGCGGTCGTCCTGCATCAGGGAAGGCACGGACTGCTGGGAAGCGCAGGCTCAGTGGCCGGCGCGTACCGTCTCGCCGGCCTTCAGGCGGTACACGGTCCCGCAGTACGGGCACTTGGCCTCGCCGGTGTGCGCCACGTCCAGGTAGACCTTGGGGTGGGTGTTCCAGAGCTTCATGTCGGCCTTGGGGCTGGGGCAGAACACGCCGCCCTGGGCATTGAGATCGCTGGCGAGCAGTTCGACCACGACGAGCGGCCGGCGCACGGAACTGGCAAGAGTGGAGGAGGCAGTCATGCGGATCAGACCTTGGTGAGCCAGTGGGCGTATTGGGGGTTGCGGCCGTTGACGATGTCGAAGAAGGCGTTCTGCACCTTCTCCGTGATCGGGCCGCGGCTGCCGCTGCCGATCTCCACGCGGTCGAGTTCGCGGATCGGCGTGACTTCGGCGGCGGTGCCCGTGAAGAAGGCCTCGTCGGCGATATACACCTCGTCGCGGGTGATGCGCTTCTGCACCACCTCGATGCCGAGGTCCTTGGCGATGTGCAGGATGGTGTTGCGGGTAATGCCGTTGAGCGCACCGGCAGACAGGTCGGGCGTGTAGATCACGCCGTTCTTGACCACGAACACGTTCTCGCCCGCGCCTTCGGAGACGAAGCCGGCGGCGTCGAGCAGCAGCGCCTCGTCGTAGCCGTCTTCGGTGGCTTCCATGTTGGCGAGGATGGAGTTGCTGTAGTTGCTGACCGCCTTGGCCTGCGTCATGGTGATGTTGACGTGGTGGCGGGTGTAGCTGGAGGTCTTCACGCGGATGCCGCGCTTCAGGCCCTCTTCGCCCAGGTAGGCGCCCCAAGACCAGGCCGCGACCATGGCATGGATGGTGTTGCCCTTGGGGCTGACGCCCAGCTTCTCGGAGCCGATCCAGACCAGCGGGCGGATGTAGCCGGACTTCAGGCCGTTCTCGCGGATGACGGTCCTCTGCGCCTCGTTCACCTGTTCCTGGCTGAAGGGCAGCTTCATGCGCAGGATCTTGGCGCTGTTGAACAGGCGCTCGGTGTGCTCCTGCAGGCGGAAGATGGCGGGGCCATTGACCGTGTCGTAGGCGCGCACGCCTTCGAAGACGCCGCAGCCGTAGTGCAGGGTATGGGTCAGGACGTGGATCTTGGCGTCGCGCCAGTCGACGAGCTGGCCGTCCATCCAGATCTTGCCGTCACGGTCGGAAAGGGCGGGCGCGGGGGGGACGAGGCTCATGCGGGGTGTCCTTGGAGGGATCGGGTTTTGCCGGGAAAGCCGGCGATTTTAAGGCGTCCCGGCCTGCCCGGGCTGCTCGTCGTCGGCCGGCGCCTGCGGGCGGGTGAGCTGCCAGCGCACCAGCCGGCCCTCGACGAAGGTGCCATCGACATAGGAGCCGCCGCCGTCGGTCCAGCGAAAGACCTCGGGCTGGGTGTCCGCCGGGCTCTGCTGCTCGCCCAGGGACTTGGTCATGGCCACCACGTGCAGCAGCGGCAGCTTGGGCTTGAGCTTGGCGTTGAGCATGACCGCGCTGGCCACGTAGCCGATCGGCCGGTCGGAGGCGCGCTTGAGCACGGTCATCATCCGCGTGAAATGCAGCAGCAGCCACATCAGGATGCCGCCGCCCACGACCGCGACACCGCGCCAGCCATAGGAGCTGAACGCGGCCGCCAGCAGCACCAGGCAGCCGACGGGAATTAGCACTTTGGAAAAGTTGTTCATCCCGCCATTTTCGCAGCCAGGAAGCGGCATGGTTTTTGCGCAGCCATCCGCGCCTTTCCTTCCACTGCCGGACACCATGACCGACCACCATCCCTCCGCCCTCCCCCGCCGCGCCCTCCTGCACGGCCTTGCCGCACTCGGCCTGGCCGGCTGCGCCGGCACCGTCCCGCGCCCCTCGGTGACGGTGGCGGGCCTGTTCGCCGGGCGCATCGACGACGGCGGCTTCATGCAGGCCGGCTACGAGGGCCTGGTCCTGGCGCGCGACACGCTGGGCGTGCAGATCCGCCATCTCGACGGCATCGCTCCGCAGCAGGCAGCCCTGGCCGCGGCCTTGCGCCAGCTGGCGTCCACCGGACCGGGCCTGGTCATCGCGCACGGCGGCCAGAACAATGCTGCGGCGCAGCAGGTGGCCGCCGAATTCCCGTGGGTGCGCTTCGTGGTGACGCAGGGCAGCGTGGTGGGCCCCAACCTGTCGAGCTACGAGGTGCTGCAGGAGCAGTCGGCCTGGCTGGCCGGCGCGCTCGCGGGGCTCACCACGCGTACCGGCGTGGTCGGCCACATGTCGGGCATCCGGGTGACGCCCGGCCTGAAGGGCCGGGCGGCCTATGTCGATGGCGTGCGCACCGCCAACCCCGACGCCCGGCTGCTGACCAACTTCTCGGGCCAGCAGGACGACAACGCCCTGTCGCAGCGCGTGGCGCTGGCGCAGATCGATGCCGGCGCGGACGTGATCTTCACCATGCTCAACGCCGGCCGGCAGGGTGCGATCGACGCCTGCCGGGCGCGCGGGGTGCGGCAGATCGGCAACGTGGGCGACTGGACGCTGCGCGAGCCGGCGGTGTTCATCGGGTCCGCCGTCGCCGACGTCAGCAAGGCCGTGCTGCTGGCGGTGCAGGACCTGCAGGCGCAGCGCTGGCAGCCCGGCACGGTGCGCCGCATCGGCCTGGCCGACCCGGCCGCGGTACGGCTGGCGCTGGCGGCCGACGTGGCGCCGGCGGTGCGCGAGCGCATCGCCGCCTATGCCCGGGCCATCGCCGCGGGCACGCTCGCGGTGCCGGAAACCTACCTCGGGCCGGAGTTCGCGCTGCCGGCGTAGCCAGCGCGGCTGGCGGGGGCGGCCATCGCCCATGGGCAGCCCGCGGAGCGGGCGCAGCCCGGACAATCGGCACGATGCCGTCCTCTGCCCTCCCCGCCGCCACCGAGACGGACTTCCCGTACTGGCGGCGCAATCTCTACGTCTGCCTGTTCGGCTCCTTCACGACCGGCGTGGCCATGACGCTGCTGCTGCCCTTCCTGCCGCTGTACCTGGAGCAGCTGGGCGTGCAGGGCCATGCGGCGCTCGCGCAGTGGTCGGGCATTGCCTTCGGCGCCACCTTTCTCACCGCCGCGCTCACGGCCCCGCTCTGGGGCCGCCTGGCCGACCGCTACGGCCGCAAGCTGATGCTGATCCGCGCCAGCCTGGGCATGGCCGTGACCATGGCGCTGATCGGCGTGGTGGAGAACGCCTGGCAACTGGTCGGGCTGCGGCTGCTGGCCGGGCTGCTGGGCGGCTACGCCTCGGGCTCGATGGTGCTGGTGGCCACGCAGACGCCCAAGGCGCGCTCGGGCTGGGCGCTGGGCACGCTGTCCTCGGGCTTCATGGCCGGCAGCCTGATCGGGCCGCTGGTCGGCGGCGGGCTGCCTCCGCTGATCGGCATCCGGGCCACCTTCTTCCTGGCCGGCGGTGCGATCTTCATCGCCTTCCTGGCGACCTGCTTCCTGATCCGGGAGGACCGCCCGCGGCGGCCGGCAGCCACGCCGGGCCAGCCGCGCCAGGGCATCTGGTCGCAGATACCGGACCGGCGGCCGGTGGTGGCGATGCTGGTGACCGGCGTGCTGCTGACGCTGGCCCACATGTCGGTGGAGCCGATCATCACCGTCTACGTCGGACAGCTGCTGCCGCCGGACGGGCCGGTCACCTGGTTCTCGGGCCTGGCGATGTCGGCAGCGGCCCTGGGCAACATCCTGGCCGCGCCGCGCCTGGGCCGGCTGGCCGACCGCATCGGGCACCACAAGGTGATCGTGGGCTGCCTGCTGGCCGCCGCCGTGCTGCTGCTGCCGCAGGCCTTCGTCACCAGCGCCTGGCAGCTGGTGGGCCTGCGCTTCCTGATGGGCGTGGCGCTGGCCGGCCTGCTGCCCTGCATCGCCAGCGTGATCCGGCACAGCGTGCCGGCCGCCGTGACCGGCGGCGTGCTGGGCTACTCCACCTCGTCGCAGTACGCCGGGCAGGTGGTGGGACCGCTGCTGGGCGGCTTCGTGGGCGGACAGATCGGCATGCGCGCCGTGTTCCTGGCCACCAGCGTGCTGATGGTGGCCGGGGCGCTGGTGGCCGCGCGCGCCGCGCGCAGCCGCTCCTAGCGCCTACTGCAGGCGCCGCACCACGTCCATGGCCTCTTCCACGCGCTCGACGGCGTGGATCTCCAGGCCTTCGATCGGCTTCTTGGGCGCATTGGCCTTGGGCACCACGGCCACGGAGAAGCCGAGCTTGGCGGCCTCCTTCAGGCGCTCTTGCCCGCGCGGCGCGGGCCGCACCTCGCCGGCCAGGCCGACCTCGCCAAAGGCCAGGAAGCCCTTGGGCAGCGGCTTGCCGCGCAGGCTGCTGGTGATGGCCAGCAGCACCGCCAGGTCGGCCGCCGGCTCGGTGATGCGCACGCCGCCCACGGCGTTGACGAACACGTCCTGGTCCATGCAGGCAATGCCCGCATGCCGGTGCAGCACCGCCAGCAGCATGGCCAGCCGGTCGCGGTCCAGGCCGACCGAGAGGCGGCGCGGGCTGGGGCCGCCGCTGTCGACCAGTGCCTGGATCTCCACCAGCATCGGTCGCGTGCCTTCGAGCGTCACCAGCACGCAGCTGCCGGGCACCGGCTCGGCATGCTGGCTGAGGAAGATGGCGCTGGGATTGGTCACGCCCTTCAGGCCGCGCTCGGTCATGGCGAACACGCCGATCTCGTTGACCGCGCCGAAGCGGTTCTTGATGGCGCGCACCAGGCGGAAGCTGCTGTGGGTATCGCCCTCGAAGTACAGCACCGTGTCCACCATGTGCTCGAGCACGCGCGGGCCGGCCAGCGCGCCGTCCTTGGTGACATGGCCGACCAGGATGATGGCCACACCGCTGGCCTTGGCCGCGCGCGTGAGGTGCGCCGCGCATTCGCGCACCTGCGCCACCGAGCCGGGCGCCGAGGTGAGCTGGTCGGAGTAGACCGTCTGGATCGAGTCGATCACCGCCACCGAGGGCCGCAGCTGGTCCAGCGTGGCCAGGATCTTCTCCAGCTGGATCTCGGCCAGCACCTGTACCTGCGAATGGTCCAGCCCCAGGCGGCGCGAGCGCAGGGCCACCTGGGCACCGCTTTCCTCGCCGGTGACGTAGAGCGTGTCCAGGCCTGCCGGTTCCCCGGAGGACGCGGCCGAGGGCCGGCGCGACAGCGCGTCCAGCGCCTGCAGCAGCAGCGTCGACTTGCCGATGCCCGGGTCGCCGCCGATCAGCACCACGCCGCCCTCGACGATGCCGCCGCCCAGCACGCGGTCGAGTTCCTCCATGCCGGTGGGCGTGCGGTCGAAGTCGCTGGCCTCGATGTCGGCCAGCATCGCCACCTCGGCGGTCTGCGCCAGCGCAGCAAAGGCGGGCGTGCCCAACCGGTTCTTGCCCGGCGCGGGCGCGGTCTGCGCCACCGTCTCCACCAGGGTGTTCCAGGCGCCGCAGCTGGGGCACTTGCCCAGCCAGCGCGGGCTGGTGCCGCCGCATTCGGAGCAGACGTAGTTGGTTTTTTCCTTGGCCATGGGGTGGGGACTATAGGGGGCGCCCGCCAGTGCCAGTCCCGGCCGCCACCCGGGGCAGCGCCGTCAAAATTCAAAAGTGATAGCACACAGCCAAGGAACAGCCTGGGCTACGCCTACTTTTCGCTGAAATCCCGACCACTATCGGAACACCTCCATCGGCGGCACGAACACCCCCCGCCCCAGCAAGCCGGCCTCTCCCACTGCATCGACCATCGCAATCGCCGCCATCGGCGCCACGCCGCTGCGCGCCACCGCCGCGGCATCCAGTGCGCAGGCGGTGCCGGAGCGGCGCAGGTGCAGTCCGGGCCGCTCGCGCCAGTCCGGCGGCAGCCAGTCCTGCAGGGCGGCGGCGACCTCCGGCGCGCCCGCCAGCGCCTGGGCGCCATGGCCCAATGCGTCGATCACGCCGCTATCTCCCACCATGGGGGAGGCCGGGCGCGCTGCCGCGGCGTCTAGATGCGGGCCTGCCGGCGGCTGCGCGGGGGCGGTGTGCCACTGCGCCGGCTTTCCGGCCAGGCGGATGCCGCAGTCCTGGCCATTGCCGGCCAGGGCCACGACCAGGGTGGCGGCGGGGTCACGGCCACCATCGGCCGCGGCCTCGCCCATCAGGTGGCAGGCCGCCATCCACAGCGTGAGGAAGAACAGCGGCGTGCCGGCCAGCATGGCGGCGACCGCCTCGTCGTCCAGCGGCAGGCGCGTCTGCAGCGCGGCGGTGGCGGCGGTGGTGCGGGCATGCAGCTCGTCACCGCCGGCCAGGCCGGCCGCGGCCAGCGGTGCCAGGTCGACCGCGCCCTGCGCCAGCGCGCGCTGCAGGCAGGCGGCCAGCGGGCCGTCGCGCCAGGCCAGGCGCGCCAGTATGGCCGGGTCGCGGCTGCCGAAGCGGATCTGCGGACCGGCGCCGCTGCCCAGCAGCGACCAGGCGCGCCGGGCCGGTGCGGCGGCGTCCGCCACCTCGACCAGCGTGCTGCGCGGCGAAACCACCGCGGCCAGCGGCATCACCGCGCCATAGGCCTGTGCGGGCCGCAACTGCACGCGGCCGTCGGCGATCAGTTGCACGGCCTCGTCCGCAGTGGCTGCCCAGCCTTCGTACAGGCAGCACAGCACGGCCGACGACAGCACCGGCGCGGCCGGCCGGCAGGGATCGGCATAGGGCGGCCCGGCGTGCAGCAGCGTGCGGTCCGGCAGGCCCAGCGCTTCGGCCGCGGGCCGCACGGCCTGCCAGTGCGGCCGCACCGCGGCCATGCGGCGCAGGGCCGCGGCGTTGGCGTCATTGGCAGGCGCCATCACATGCCCATGTAGGCGCGCCGCACGCGCGGATCGGCCGCCAGCTCGGCCGTGCTGCCGGACAGGGACACACGCCCGGTCTCGATCACGTAGGCATGGCTGGCCAGGTCGAAGGCGGTCAGCACGTCCTGCTCGACCAGCACGATGGTCAGGCCGTTGCGGTTGATCTGCAGCAGCGCCTCGCCCAGCAGCTCGACCGCGCGCGGCGCCAGGCCCAGCGACAGCTCGTCGACCAGCAGCAGCTGCGGCCGCGACATGATGCCGCGGCCGATGGCGCACATCTGCTGCTCCCCGCCCGACAGCGTGGTGGCGTCCTGCTTCTCGCGCTGCTTGAGGATGGGGAACATGGCGTAGACGAACTCCAGGTCGCGCTCGATGTCGGCGCGGCTGCCGGTGCGCAGGTAGGCGCCCAGCAGCAGGTTGTCGCGGATCGACATGCCGCGGAACAGCCGCCGCCCCTCGGGCACGTGCGCAATGCCCGCGCCCAGTACGCGGTCGGGCGTGGCGCCGGTCAGGTCCTGGCCAGCGAAGCTGATGCGCCCGGCCGTGGGCTTGACCATGCCGGAGATGGTGCGCAGCAGCGTGGACTTGCCCGCACCGTTGGAGCCGACGATGCAGGTCAGCTTGCCGGCCGGCACGACCAGGTCCATGCCCCAGAGCACGCGCACGTCGCCATAGCCGGCCTGCAGGCCGCTTATCTGCAGCAGCGGCACGTCGCTGGCCGCAAGGGCCACGGGTGCAGCACGTTCAAGGACTTCAGCCATGGACCGCCTCCTGTGCCTTCTGCCGTGCGGCGAACTTGCCGCCCAGGTACGCCTCGACCACGCGCGGGTCGTCGATGACCGATTGCGGATCGCCCTGGGCGATCAGCTCGCCGTGGTGCAGCACCAGGATGCGCGTGCTCAGCGACATGACGACCTTCATCAGATGTTCGATCAGCAGGATGGTGATGCCGCGCGCGGCGATGCTGCGCATCAGCGCCAGCGCCTGGTCGATCTCGGAGGTGTTGAGGCCGGCATTGACCTCGTCCAGCAGCAGCAGGCGCGGCTTCATGGCCAGGCTCTTGGCCAGTTCCAGGCGCTTGCGCGAAGGCAGCGTGAGCGCTGTCGCCGGCCGCTGCGCCTGGTCGGCCAGGCCGACGAATTCCAGATGGGCCATGGCCTCCTGCGTGGCCTGGGCGCGGCTGGCAGCGGCGCCGGCGAACAGCGCACCGGCGCTGACGTTCTCCAGCACCGTCATCTGCGGGAAGGGCTGCACGATCTGGAAGGTGCGCGCGAGGCCGCCGCGTGCGGCCTGGAACGGGCGCTGGCGCGTCACGTCGCGGCCCTCGAAGACGATGCGGCCGGCGCTCGGCGCCAGCACGCCGGTGATCAGGTTCACCAGCGTGGTCTTGCCTGCACCGTTGGGGCCGATCAGGCCGACGATCTCGCCCTGGCGCAGCGAGAAGCTCACGTCGCGCGTGGCCTGCAGGCCGCCGAAGGACTTGGAGAGGTGGGACACCTCGAGCAGGGCGTGGCTCATGGCCGGGACACCTCCATGCGCGGCACGGCCGCAGGCTTGCGCCGCCACAGCCGGCGGTAGTCGATGTGCAGGAAGCCGCCGGGCAGGAAGAAGATCAGCAGCACGATGACCAGGCCCAGGATCGCCTGGTTGTAGTCCAGGAAATGCGCCCAGATGGTCTCTTCCATCAGCACGAAGGCGGTGGCGCCGATGACCGGGCCGTAGACCGTGCCCAGGCCGCCGAGCATGGCCATGGCCGGCACCTTGAGCGTGAGCAGCACGCTGAACGCGTCGGTGGGAGAGATGTAGGACACCCAGGACGCGTAGATCGCGCCCACCATGCCGCAGAACACGGCCGACAGCGTGAAGGCCGCGGTCTTGTAGCGGTTCACGTCCACGCCCACCATGTCGGCCGCGTCCTCGTTCTGGCCGATGCAGCGCAGGCCGAAGCCCAGCCGGGAGCGGTCCACCGCCACGGCCGCGGCCCACACCAGCAGCGCCACGCCCAGCATGGCGTAGAAGAACACGCGCCCGGCGAACACCGGGCCGCCCGGCAGGATGGGAATATTCAGGCCGTCGCCGCCGCCGGTCAGGCCGGACCAGAGCGAGGCCGCCTGGCGCAGCACCTCGATCAGCGTGATCGAGCCCACGGCGAAGTAGTGCCCCTTCATGCGCAGGATGGCCACGCCGATGCAGAACGCAAAGGCCGCCACCACCAGCGCCGCGCAGCCCCAGGCCAGCACCATGGGCATGCCGGCGTTCTGCAGCACGCCGCCGGCATAGCTGCCCAGCCCGACGAAGGCGGCCGTGGCGAACGACGGGTAGCCGGCATAGCCGCCGATGAAATTCCACGACAGCGCCAGCGCGCTGTACATGCAGACGAAGGTGGCCAGCCGCACGAAGTAGTTGTCGGCCACCAGCGGCAGCAGCAGCATGGCCAGCACCGCGGCCGCGAACACGCTGTGGGGGACGCGGCGGTGCGGGGACAGGAGGGGAGCGCTCATTCGTAGCCTTTCTTGCCCAGCAATCCGGTGGGGCGCACCATCAGCAGCACCAGCATCAGCAGCGAGCCGAGCAGGATGGCGTACTGCGCGCCCAGGTAGTTGCCGGCCACGCTCTCGATCAGGCCCAGCGCCATGCCGCCGGCCAGCGCGCCGGGCACGCTGCCCAGGCCGCCGATCACGCAGATGGTGAAGGCCTTGCCGATCAGCAGTCCGGTGATGTTGGTGGTGATCGGGTAGACCACCGACATCAGCGCGCCGCAGGCGCCGGCCATGAGCGCGGCGATGCCGAAGGTCACCGCATAGACCTTGTTGACGCGGATGCCCATCAGCGCGGCCGCGTCGCGGTCCATGCGCACCGCGACGATGGCCCGGCCGATGCGCGAGCTGCGCAGCACGTAGTACAGGATGCCCGTCATGGCCAATGCCAGCAGCATGGCCAGCATCCGGTCGTTGGGCAGCATCACGTCCCCCAGGCTGGAGGTGCCCAGGTCCAGCGTGATGCGGCGCGGCGTGGCCTCGAACACCATGTTCATGGCGTTGTAGAGGATCAGGTCCAGCGCGAAGGTCAGCGTGAGCGTGGTCAGCACCGGCTTGCTCACCACCCGGTTGATGGCGAAGTACTGCAGCAGGTAGCCCAGCAGGAACAGCAGCGCCCCCACCACCACGATCATCACGAAGGGGTTGATCCTGAAGTGCATCCAGGCGAAGAAGGCCAGGTAGCCGCCCAGCACGATGAAGGAGCCGTGCATCATGTTGATGACGTTGAGCACGCCCCAGACCAGCGAGAAGCCCACGGCGATGCAGGCGTAGAGCGCGCCCAGCATCAGGCCGTTGGCGACGATTTGTGCGTAGATGTCCATGCCGTTTCGCAGTGGGCAGGCCTTACTTCGCCGCGGCGAAGGGCTTGAGTTCGGCTTCCTTGATGGCATCCGGGTAGAGCAGCACGGCCTTGCCGCCCTGTACCTGGATCACCGGCAGCTGGCGGCCGGCATTCATGCCGTTGGGGCCGAACTTGATCGGGCCGTAGAAGGTCTGGATGTCCAGCGCGGCCAGCGCGTCGCGCACCCTGGCCTTGTCCAGCGTGCCGGCTTTCTCGATGGCCTTCTGCAGAGCCACCAGGGCCGCGGCGGAGGACGCACCCACGTAGTCGGGCTCGGCCTTGGCGCGGGCCAGGTACTCGTCGTGGAAGGCCTTGGTCGAGCCGAACACGTCGTCCGAGGTGTAGGGCGTGGCCTTGTGCCACCAGGTGACGCTGCTGACGTTCTCGGCCAGCGGGCCCAGGTTGTTGACGAACTCGGGGTAGGCCGGTCCGGTGATCATGGTGACGATGGGCGCCGCGACGCCCAGGTCGGCCATCTGCTTGCGCGCCAGGATCAGGTCCTTGTCGTAGCCGGTGACATAGATCCAGTCCGGCTTGGCCGCGCGGATGCGCGACATGGAGGCGGAGAAGTCCAGGTTGCCGACCGGGTACAGCTCGTCATGCACGATCTCCAGGCCGGCCTTCCTGGCGGCCTCGCGCATGCTCGCGAGCATGGAGCGCGGGAACACGTCCTCGCGGCCCAGGATGGCGATGCGCTTGACGCCGGGCATCTTCTTCACGAACTGCTGCACCATGGTCTCGACCAGGCCGCCGTTGGGCGCGAGCGTGCCGAACAGGTACTTGAAGCCCTGGTCGAACACCGACTCGGACGAGGCCGAAGGCGCCACCACCGGCACGCCATAGCGCTCGGCCACGCCCGCCACCACCTTGGTGTGGCCGGAGCCGAAGGGCGACACCATGAAGTCGACCTTGTCCTGGCTGATCATCTTCTCGGCCATCTGCTGGGCACGCTGGTCGTTGGACTGGTAGTCGCTCTCGACCAGCTCGACCTTGAGCTTCTTGCCGCCGACGTCGATGCCGCCCGCGGCGTTGACCCGCTTGAGCCACATGTCGTAGGCCACCTGCTGCTTGCGGGCCTCGTCGGCCAGCCCACCGGTCAGCGCCAGCGGTGCGCCGATCCTGATCACCTGCTGCGCCTGGGCGGTGGCAGCAGCGGCGATCAGCGCCAGGGGCAGCAGGGCCGTGCGGCCGAAGGTGCGGAGGATATTCATGGAACCTGCCTTATTTCAAGATGGGTTGGGGAAGGAGAAACTGAACAGGGAGTGCGCCGCCGGCACGGCACAGCGCAATGAGTGGCATACCGCATTTGTCATGCCCTGCGGACGAAGTGGCGCGCATCAGAGATCCAGCACCAGCCGGGGCGATGCGCTGCGCGAGCAGCAGATCATCATGGTCCCGCGCCGGGCATGGTCGGCCGGGGCATACACGCTGTCGGCATGCACGGGCACGCCATCCAGCACCCGCACCTCGCAGGCGCCGCACACGCCCTGCTCGCAGGAATAGAGCACGTCCATGCCCTCGGCGAGCAGCACTTCGAGGATGGTCTGCCGTGGCTGCACCGTGAAGCGCTTCTGCGAGCGGGCGAGCTCCACGGTGTAGGCGTCCAGCGGCGCCGCGTCCGCGGCCGGCGCGGTGGGCGCCGGCGCGAAGCGCTCGACATGCACCGCCCGCCCTGCGGCAAGCGACGCCAGTTCGTCCAGCATGCGGGCCGGGCCGCAGCAGTAGATCGCGGCATCCGCAGGCGCGGCGGCCAGCGCGTCGGCCAGTCGGCAGGCGCGCTCGCCGTCCGCGCTGTAGTGCATGGACACGCCCGGGCGCCCCTGCAGCGCAGCGCCGAACAGGGCATGCTCCGGCGAGCGGCACCAGTAGTGCAGCTGGACCGCGCGGCCCGCGCGCTCCAGTTCTTCGAGCATCGAGTAGATCGGCGTGATGCCGATGCCGCCAGCCAGCAGCAGCACCGGCCCGTCGCCCGGCGCCACGGCAAAGTGGTTGCGCGGCGCGCCGATCTGCAGCACCTGGCCCACGCGCGCGCTGTCGTGCAACCAGGCAGAGCCACCGCGCCCTGCCGCGTCGCGCTTGACCGCGACCACATAGCGCTGCGGGCTGCTCAGCGCCGTGATGACCGAGTACGGCCGCACGCAGCCGTTGCCCAGGTGCAGGTCGACATGGGCGCCCGCGGCCACCGGGGGCAGGAGCTGCGGCGCCAGCGGCTCCAGCTCGAACAGCAGCGCATCCACCGCGCCATAGCGCATGCCGGCCAGCCGCACCTCCAGCCGCGCGGGCTCAGACGGTGCCATAGCGCACGCCCATGTTGCGCAGCCAGGAGCGGTACTTCTGGCCCAGCAGGTCGGTGCGGTGGTGCAGCTCGAAGCGCAGGTCCACCGGGATGCGCTCGGGCCGCTGGGTATCGACGATCGCACTGTCCTGCGCGTAGACCAGGTCCTGCCGCCGGCGCACGTCGGCGTCCGAGGGCTGCGGCGAGAAGTTCATGGCGCAGCAGATCCGCACGATGCTCTCGGTCTCGCTGACCTGCTGCACCGTCAGGAAGGTGCAGAAGCGGTCGTCCGGACTGCCTTCGGCGGCGCGCGCAGGATCGGAGATGACCACCCGCTTCTTAAAGTAGGCCACCAGCGGGCGCAGGCACTTGTAGGCGTAGTAGGCGATCACCGGCACCTCGCGCGGATCGCCATAGGGTTGGGTCACCTGCACCTCGGAGGTGGCCAGGCCGCCGTTTTCCTCGTACACGTCGTAGGGACCGATCGGGTCGGGCTGATCGATCAGGCCGTTCACGCCCGCGTGCACGAAGGGGAAGTGCGTCGGGTCGATGAAGTTCTCCAGCGCTCGGTAGCCCGACTTGAACCGGTACGGGCCGCACACCACCTTCTTGTAGGCCGGGTCGTCCCACTCGGGGAAAGGCGGGATGTCGTGCGCGGGTTCGCCCAGGCAGGTCCAGATGAAGCCATAGGCTTCCTTCACGTGGTGCGGGATCGCCTTGGCCTTCTTCATCGGCGTCTCGCCGGGGGCCGCCGGCATCAGCACGCACTGCGCCGTGCCGTCGTAGTTCCACCCGTGGTAAGGGCAGACCACGCGGTCGTTCTGGATGAAGCCCTTGGACAGGCGTGCACCGCGGTGGATGCACAGGTCCTCCCATACGTAGGCCTGGCCCGGCGCATCGCGCCAGATGACGAGGTCGCGGCCAAACAGCGTGGCCGGCAGCAGCTTGCCGGGAACCACTTCCTCCGAGCTGGCCACGACGTGCCAATCGTTGAGCAGCACATCTTCCAGCGCCGCGTCATCCTGGTTCACGATATGGATGGTTTTCATCGTTCACTACCTTTCTGGAACTGTCGGATCGCGTGCGGGGGTCAGGCCGCCTGCAGCACCGGGAGGATGGGTGCCGTGGCATCGAAGCGCCGGCCCGCGCGCAGACAGAAGGCGGGCTGCAGCAGCCGGTCGGCCATGACCTCCGTGCCTTCGTTGTCCTTGAGCGTCCAGCGGCCGCGGTGGTCGTCGAGCACGCTGACATCGGCCACGCCCCCCACGCGCAGGTGGCCGATCTCGCCCTCCAGGCCGACCATGCGTGCGGCGTTGGCCGTGACCATGCGCACCACGTGGGACAGGTCCAGGCCCAGCGCCAGCATGCTGGTCATGGCCGACACCAGGCTGAAGCGGGTGCGGCCGGTAAACAGGTGGTCTTCCTCGTCCGGATGCGTGTCCGGGGTGCCGGGCGGCTGCGGCACGCTGGTGTTGTAGCCGTGCATGTCGGCCCCCAGGGTGTCGGGCAGCACGCCATGGTCGAGCACGATGCGCGCCGTGCGGTAGCTGAAGTGCGAGCCATGGCCCACGTCGATCTTGAGCCCGCGCGCCACGGCCTCCTTCACCAGCGGATGCAGCTTGCCGTCGATCTCGACGAAGCCGCCCGGATGCCGGCTGAAGGGGTGGGCCAGGATGTCGCCGGGCTTGAGCATGTCCACCACCTGCCCGAAGATCGAATCGGGGTCGACCGGGCGGCCGCCGATCTCCGGCTTGGGCCAGAGCTGGCCGAAGTGGATGTAGACCGGCAGCTCCGCCTCGCGGCCGATGCGCGAGGCCAGGCGCATCACGTCCACGCCCCAGCGCGCGAAGCCGCCGATCTCGGCATGCGCCTTCAGGCCGCGCACCAGGTCGCGGTTGGCACGCGCAGACTTCACCGTGGCCCCCACGTCCAGGCAGTCGGGGCGGTACAGCTCGGGGTAGTAGTGCCCTTCCAGGCCACCCACCAGATAGGCGGAGAGGAAGGCCAGCACCCGGGTGTGCGAAGCCCCCGCCACGTGGTGACGCAAGCCCGGCAGCGTCATGCAGCTGGCACCGCCCTGATCCACCACCGTGGTCACGCCGGAGTGCACGCCGCACATGTCGGCATTCATGCCGAAGCGCCCCGTCACGTACTGGTAGACGTGGCCGTGGGTGTCGATCAGGCCGGGCAGCACCAGCTTGCCACGGCAGTCGACCACCTCCACGCCCGCTGCGGCGGCGGTACCCGCAAGGTCCTTGCCGATGGCGGCGATGCGGCCGTCGCGCACCAGTATGTCGGCAACAGCGTCATGGCCACTGGCCGGGTCTATCACATGGCCGCGTTGCAGCAGGAGGTCTTGCATGTCGGAGCGGGGCGCGCCGGGCGCCGGAATCATCGTAGATAGGTGGCATACCGCACATTCCATGCCAGCACCGGAGCAGGCCTGGCGATGGTCCGGACGCCAACAACCGCACCATCGGAGCGCAGCACCGCGGCGCATGCGCACTTGTGGCGCGCGCAGCGTTCCACGCTGGGGCATTACATGGCATACCTCATAATCGCCCCTGTCGACCGCGACTCTTGCACGCGGCCACGCCACCATGCCTGATCACCACCCATCCGACACCGCGCCCCCGGCCGAACTGCGCACGCTGCAGGCGCGCTCCCTCCTGTTCACGCGACCGGGCTTCCTGGTGCGGCGGCTGCACCAGATCCACGGCGGCCTGTTCCTGCAGGAAACCAGCAGCTTCGACATCACGCCGGTGCAGTACAGCCTGCTGACCGCGCTGGCGCAGCACGGCGAGCTGGACCAGAACACGCTGGCCTGGGAAATCGGGCTGGAGCGCAGTAGCGTGGCCGAGGTGCTGCCTCGGCTGCAGGCGCGCGGCCTGCTGGAACGCCGCCAGTCGGAGCAGGACCGGCGCGTGAAGCTGGTGCGCCTGAGCCGCGCCGGCCGTGCTCTCGTCAAGCGCATGGAGCCCGCCGTGCAGCGCGCCCATGACCGCACACTGGAGGCCCTGCCGGCCGCCGAACGCGACCTCTTCATGCTGCAGCTGATCCGGCTGGTCGAGGCCAACAACGACGCGAGCGTGGTGCCGCTGCGGCTGAGGTGAGGGGCGCGGCCGTACATGGCCTGCCATGGACGCCACTCGGGGATGGTCCGGCGCAACATTCCCGCTCCATAATCGCGCCGCCATGCCCGCTACCCGCCCTTTGCCCTCCACGGTTTTCGCCACCGACCAGGCCGCGGGCGAAGCCCGCTTCGAAGCCTGGCGCGACAGCATTTCCGTCATTTTCGACGTGGCCCCGCTCGCACGCGAGGGGCTGGGCAGCTTCCAGGCCTCGGTCAACGCCTCGCATCTGGGCAACCTGCTGATCGGGGACCTGACCTTCGGCGAACAGCAGTTCTCGCGCACGCGCGCACGCGCCGCGCGCGACGGGCTCGACCACTACCTGGTCCAGTGGTACCGCAGCGGCGGCTTCGTGGGCCAGCACGGCGACGGCCAGGACATGCAGGTGCGCCCCGGCGACATCACCGTGCTCGAACTGGACCGCACGCTGCGCACTTTCGCGCGCCCGTCCCAGGTGCTGTCGCTCATCATGCCGCGCGCGCTGGTCGACGAGGCCTTTGGCGGACCTCCAAGCGGGCTGCATGGCACCGTGCTGCGCATGGAAACCGCCCTGTGCGGGCTGCTGAGCGACCACCTGGCGTCGCTGCACCGGCGGTTGCCGGCCATCGCGGTCGCGGACGCGCCGGCCGTGACGCAGGCCACCGCGCAGATGCTCGCCGCCTGCCTGCGCCCCAGCCGGCACACCCAGGCCCAGGCGCGCGAGGCCCTGCACGGCGTCACGCTGGAGCGCATCCAGCGGCACATTGGCCGCAACCTGGGCGCGCCGCTCGGCCCCGACACGCTATGCCGCACTTTCGGCATCTCGCGCAGCCAGCTGTACCGGCTGTTCGAGCAGCAGGGTGGCGTGGCGCATTACGTGCAGCAGCAGCGCCTGCTGCGCGCCTTCCATACGCTGACCAACCCGGCCAACCAGCGCCTGCGCGTGGCCGAGATCGCCGCGCGCACCGGCTTCACCAGCGAGGCCCACTTCAGCCGCGCCTTCCGCGCTGCCTTCGGCGTCGCGCCCCGCGACGCCCGTGCCGTGGGCGCGCCTGCCCATGCAGCGGCTGGCAGCGCCGCTCCATCGGCCGAATACGCCAACTGGGTACGCGGGCTGTAGTCCCCCGCTTTCCCGGGCGCCGCGCCAGGACCGCCACGAACGCCTGGTCACGCCGCCGGGCCGAAAAACCGCCCAGGTGCCTGCGGTACGGGGGCAATGCGCCTCATGGGCTGGGACACCGGGTCAAGAAATGCGGAATCCCCAGTCAAGCCGCACGCACAGGGCCTCCTAGCATCGAGGAGACCTCTCTCCAGGATTGAAAAAGGATTCCGCATGACTTGCAAACGTCTCCTGCGTGCCGGCACGCTGGCGCTGGCTGCCGGCACACAGGCACCCGCATGGGCGCAGGCGGTGGGCAACATCACGTACGCGCCCCTGAGCGCAGGCGCGCAGTCGGTGCCCACGCTATCGCAGTGGGGCATGGCAGCGCTGGTGCTGCTGCTGGCCGCAGGGGCACGCCATCTGCTGCGCGGCCACGGGAACGGCGTGGTCCGCACCGCGATGCTCGGTCTGGTGGCCGGCGCGGCGCTGCTGGCCATGCCCTGGAGCGGGCAGGCGCTCGCGGTGCCTGCGGACGAGGTGCTGCTCGACAAGCCCGCAGGCGGCAGCGTCGATCTGCCCGACCACCCCGACTTTGAACTCCCGTTCGCGGACTTCATGCACGGCTATGAGGTGCGCAACACCACCGACCGGCCGCAGCGCATCACCGCCGTGGACGTCACGGCCGCGCATCGCATCGCCGGCCCGAGCGACGAGACCCGCTGCAGCGTGGACCAGACGCTCGCGCCGCTGGCTTCCTGCCAGATCGTGGTGAGCCGCCCCCATTGACGGCGATAGCCGACGCTGCCACCGCGAGCCGGGGCCCGTGGGCGCCTGACCTGCTGACGGCAGGCCAACGCGCCGGCGCGGAGGCCGCGGGCGCCGAAACGCCCAGTCAAGGCGCAACCGGACGCACAGTCAAGACACCAGGGCTGGGCGCGCAGAAGATCACCGCCACCACTCCATCCGCGCACCATGCGCTTTCAGAACAATAGTTTTCAACGCTTGCTGCACGGCGCACTGACGTGCCGTCGCATGTTCCAGATGCCGTCGCACCTGATCTCCATCGCTGCCTTGCTGCTGGCCGCCGCGCCCGCCGGGGCGGCCTGGGTGCTGCCGTCCGGCACGGCGGCCGACCTGGGCGGCGGCACGGTCTCCATGGGCTGCGCGGACATGCTCAACGGTGGCGCGCTGGCCCTGGGCGCGGGCGGTGCGCTCACGGCAGCGCGCGATGTGTCCACCCAAGCCGGCGCACTGCTGGCCCTGGGAGACGGGCGGGTGGAACTGGCCGGGCAATGGATACCCTCCGGCCAGGTGACCGCCAGCGGCGGCCAGGTGCTGCGTACCGCCAGCCCGGGCTGCCCCGTGGCGGGCCAGGCGGGGCCGGTGCCCCTGGGCAACGGCGCGGGTGCGCCCGTGGCCGTGCCCACGCTGGACGGCTGGGCGCTGGCGGCGCTGTCGCTGCTGCTGGCCGGCATCGGGCGCAGGACCCTCTCTACACAGTGACACCACCAAGGCCGATCTCATGCCCCGGATACCCTCCCGCCTCCTCGCCTGCCCTGTCCTCTGCCTGTGGGCGGCGGCCGCCTGGGCGGCCGATATGACCCTGACGCCCGCCGCCGGAAGCAGCGTGGTCATCCACTCCGCCCCCGGCACACCCGCGCTGCAGGTGCTTCCCACGGGCGATGTGCGCCTGCCCGGCCTGCCCGGGACACCCGCCACCGCCACCAGCACGGTGTGCCACGACGCAACAGGCCTTCTGGTCCGCTGCGACCCGCAGGCCATCGTGGGGGCCAAGGGCGACAAAGGCAATGCGGGAGCACCGGGTCCTGCAGGACCCCAGGGCGCCACCGGCCCGGCGGGACCGAAGGGCGATGCCGGTGCCGTGGGTGCGCCAGGCTCCGCGGGCGCGAACGGCCTTCAGGGGCCGCCCGGTGTCGCCGGCCCGGCAGGTCCCCAGGGTGATCCCGGCCCGCAAGGCCCCACGGGCCCCAAGGGCGATACCGGCGCCAAAGGCGACACCGGCCCTGCCGGGCCGCAAGGCACCGTGGCGGGTGTGGCCAACGTGCGCCACGGCTGCTTCTCGCTGCAAGATCCCGCCACCGACTACACGACGTTGGCAACGATCGTCAGCGGTGCAGCCTACCGCGTGATCAACGCCGCCGACAGAAACACCGGCGCTCTGGCCTACTTCATCCTATTCGACTCGCCGCCCAGCGGCATCCTCAACTCCACCGTGCTGCTGGACGTGCGCAGCAGCACGGGCCGCAGCCTGGCTGCCACCTTTGAGCGCGGCTCCCCTATCAACTTGCTCATCGTCTTGAAAGAAGCTCCCGTAGCAGGAGAGAACCTGAACATCTGCTTCATCCTGATGCGCTGATAGCGCCCGCCTCAGAACAGCCGCGGCAGCCAGTGGTTGACCGCCGCGCCGCCCGCCACGAGCCAGGCGAACAGCAGTGCCGCCAGCCCCAGCGGCCGCAGGCCCGCCTGGCGGATGACCGAGACGTGCGTTGTCAGGCCCAGCGCCGCCATGGCCATGGCCAGCAGAACCGTGTCCAGGTCCAGGGCCAGTTCCACCACGGGGCGCGGCAGTACGCCCATCGAGTGCACGCCGGCCACCGCCACGAAGCCCAGCGCGAACCAGGGAATGGCCAGGCCGGCGGCGGGCGCATCCGCTGCGCCAGCGCCACGCTCCGGGTTGCGCGCCAGCCAGGCCGACAGCATCAGCAGGAAGGGCGCCAGCATCATCACGCGGACCATCTTGGCGATCACGGCCGTGTCGGCGGCGTGTTCGCCCACGGCGCGGCCGGCGGCAACCACCTGGGCCACCTCGTGGATGGTCGAGCCCGCGAAGAGACCGTAGCCGGTCTCGCCCATCGCCAGCCACTGGTGCTGCAGGTTCCACTGGTAGAGCGCGGGGTAGAGGAACATGGCCAGCGTGCCGAACACCACCACGGTGGAGACGGCCACGGTGACCTGCCCGGCGCGGCCGCGCACCACCGGTTCAGCCGCCATCACCGCAGCGGCGCCGCAGATCGCGCTGCCGGCGCCGATCAGCATGGCGGTGCGCCGCTCCAGGCCGAAGACGCGCGTGCCCAGCCAGCAGGCCAGCCCGAAGGTGCTGCACAGCATGGCCGCGTCGATGGCGATGCCCGCGACCCCGACCTGGCCGATGTCCTGGAAGGTCAAGCGCAGCCCATACAGCACGATGCCCAGGCGCAGCAGCCGCTGCTTGGAGAAGGCCACGCCCGGCGCAGCCGCACCGGCCAGGCGCGGGTAGACCGTGTTGCCGGCCAGCATGCCAAGCACGATGGCCAGCGTCAGCGCGCTGATACCGCGGGACTGCAGCCAGGCTGATTCGCCGAGCGCGATCGATACGGCCGCCAGCGCCCCGGCCAGGGCCAGCCCGGGCAGCAGCCGCCCTGTGGCGCAGCGCAGCGCGGGCAGGGACCGGGAGAGGGGCGTGGCGGCGTGCATGGAGGCTTTCGGGTGCGTGCAGGCACTTTAGAAAGCCCCCGGAAACCTGTAAAACAGATAGTTTCGTTATAAATAACTATGAAAACAGGTATGAAACCGCCATGCGCCTGACGCTGCGCCAGCTCCAGCTGTTCTGCGCGGTAGCCCGTACCGGCTCCACCACTGCGGCGGCAGAGGCGGTCGCGCTGTCGCAATCGGCCACCAGCGCGGCGCTCAATGAACTCGAAGCCGTGCTTGGCTCGCGCCTGTTCGACCGCGTGGGCAAGCGGCTGGTGCTCAACGACAGCGGCCGGGCGCTGCTGCCCGATGCGCTGTCGGTGCTGGCCCGGGCCCAGGCGATAGAGGACGGCTTCGGCGGCGACGGCACACCGCGCAGCCGCCTGCGGCTGGCGGCCAGCACCACCATCGGCAACTACCTGCTGCCGCGGCTGATCGCGCGCTTGCGGCAGCAGTTGCCGCAGGCCGGGCTGGACGTCTGGATCGGCAACACCCTGGGTGTGTGCCAGGCCGTGGCGGCTTTCGACGCCGACCTGGGCCTGATCGAGGGCCCGTGCCACACGCCGGAACTGACGGTGCTGGACTGGTGCCGCGACGAACTGATCGTGGTCGCCGCGCCGCACCATCCCTTGGCCGCCGCCGCGGCCCAGGCGCCGCTCACGGCCGAGCAATTGCGGCCAGCGCCCTGGCTGCTGCGCGAGCCGGGCTCAGGCACACGCGAGGCGGTGGAACATGCGCTGCTGCCGCACCTGCGGCATGTCCGCGCCGAGATCACGCTGGGCAGCTCGGAGGCAATCAAGAACGCCGTGGCCGAGGGGCTGGGTATCAGCTGCCTGTCGCGCGTGCTGGTGCAGGACCTGCTCGTCAGCGGGCGCCTGCGCGAACTGCCCACCCTGCTGCCCGCCATGGAGCGGCGCCTTGCGCTGGTGCATCGGCGCGAGCGGCAAATGTCTCCAGCGCTGGAGCAGTTCGTCGGCGTGTGCCGGCAGGCAGCGCCCGCCGAGGCGGCCGTCAGGGTCGGCGCGTCCTAGCGCGGGGCAGAAGGGGCCGAGGCCGGACGCGCCTGGCGGCCCTGCCCATCACGGACGCTGTGCCACCCCTGCCGCATCGGTCGGTGCCCAGAAACCGTCGGCGCCGGCCTCTCGCACGGCGCGGTCGATGAAGCGGCGGTCGACCCAGGCGTCCACGTCGAAGCCCTGGCGAATGATGCCGATCTGCTTGGCGCCGTCCACCACCTCCTTGTAGCGGGCGATCAGGCCGTCGTCGATCAGCGGCGAGTAGCGCGCCTTGATCGACGAGCCCTCGAATTCGTTGCTGAAGATGGCCCGCGGCAAGCCGCTGACGCGCACGAAGTCGTCGTAGAGCGCGGCACGCTGGCCGTCGTCCGAGGCGGCGCGCGCCTGCTGCACCACTACCTTGAGCACGCGCACCAGCGCATCGGGGTACTGGTCGATGAAGTCCTGCGTGGCGATCAGGCCGGACTGGATGCTGAAGCGCGCCGGCTTGCCCCGCGTGCTGACCGGTATCAGGGCCGTGCCGTTTTCCTTGAGCAGGTTCAGATCGGTTCCACCGAAGGTGGCGTCTATGTCCTTGGCCACCAGCGCCGCCTTGGAGGTGGGCCAGTCGAGGTTGACGAAGCGCACGTCCTTCTCGGTCAGCCCGGCCTCTTCCAGCAGGCGGTTGAAAGGAAGTTGGTAAGCCGTTCCGCGCAGCACGGCCACGCGCTTGCCCTTCAGATCCTTGAAGCTCTGGATGCCTGACTCCTGCGTGGTGGCCAGATAGCTGTTGGTGCCGCGCGCGGCACCCGCCACCAGCCGGGTCTTCAGGCCGTTGGCACGCCCGATGACGCCGGCCAGGTCCCCCAGGTAGACGATGTCTAGCTGCTTGGTGGTCAGCCCCTCGTTGATGGCCGGGCCGGCGCCCTTGAAGAACTTCCACTCGATCTTCACGCCGTCCTTGGCGAACTCTTCTTCCAGCGCCTTGCGCGCATACACCAGCGACAGCGGCTGCGCGCCGGCAAAGGAATGGCCGGCGCTGCCCTGCTCGGGCGCCGCCAGGCGGATCACCTGCGGCAGGCCTGCGGCGATGGCCGGCAGCGCAGCGGAGAGGGACAGTGCGGCGACCAGCAGGCTGCGGCGGACAAGACGGAGGGGGAAGGACATGGTGCGGCTCGGAAAACGCGGGAGAGGGTCGCACCCGGACGGGTGCGGATCGAAATGCACGGTGCGCTCAGGCGGGAACGCGGTCGGCAATGGCGGCAGGCTGCGCTGTCAATGCCTTGCTGCGCTGGCCGTCCACGCCCACCGGCACGTCGCCGCTGACGGTGACGCGGCGTACCACCCGGTGCGCGTCGCCGTAGTCGTTGATGGCGTAGTGCTGGGTGGCACGGTTGTCCCAGATGGCGACGTCGCCCTGCGCCCAGCTCCAGCGCACGGTGTGCTCCAGGCGCAGGATGTGGGCGGTGAGCACTTCGATGATGCGCTGCGAATCATGCGACGAGTAGCCCACCAGCTTCTTCGCGAAGTGGCCCAGCAGCAGCGCGCGCTCGCCGGTCTCGGGGTGCACGCGCACCACCGGGTGCTCGGCTTCGAACAGGGTGGAGGTGAAGACCTTGCGGTACTTCTCACGGCCTTCGCTTTGCGCGCCGACCTCGTCACCAGAGCGCTGGGCGGCATAGTCGTAGTCGTTGCCATGCACGGCGCGCAGCGATTCGGCCAGGGTCTTCAGCGGCGCGGGCAGGCTGTCGTAACCAGCGGCGGTGTTGGCCCAGACGGTGTCGCCACCCAGCGGCGGGATCACCACCGCGCGCAGCACGCCGACCTGCGGCGGCGCCACTTCAAAGGTGACGTCGGTGTGCCAGGAGTTGGCTCGGCCGCCGTGGCGCGAATCCAGCTCCAGCAGGGTGCGGCCGTCGGGCGATGGCACGGTGGGGTGCGGCTCGATCGCGCCCCACAAGCGGCCAAAGGCCTCGTGCTCGGCATCGTCCAGGTGCTGCTGGCCACGGAAGAACAGCACCTTGTGCTGCAGCAGCGCGGCCTTGAGGGCGGCAAAGGTCTCGGGTGCCAGGCTGCCGGAGAGCCGCAGGCCGCGCACCTCGGCGCCGATGCGGCCGGCCAGGCGGCGGAGGTCTAAGGCTGCCGCGTCGGACGCAGCGGCAGTGGCGGGAGAAGAAGGCAGGACAGCGCTCATGGAATCTCCTGGTGGCGTGGGACGTGGGGGGATCAGATGGCGAAATGCCAGTCGCTCGCGCGGCGGGTGGCGGCAGGCGGCTTGGGCGGCGGCTCTATCGGCCGCTGCTCCAGGCCGGCGAACTCGCGCAGCACGCCTTCCTTGGCCTGGGCGAAGGCGGTGCCGGCGCGGTCACGCGGATGCGCCAGCTCCACCGGCACGATGCGGCGTATGCGGCCCGGGCGCGGCTCCATCACCACCACCTTGTCGCCCAGGTAGACGGCCTCTTCGACATCGTGGGTGACCAGGATCATGGTGATGCCCTCGGCCTGCCAGATGCGGTGCAGCTCTTGCTGCAGATGGGCGCGGGTCATGGCGTCGAGCGCGCCAAAGGGCTCGTCCAGCAGCAGGATCTCCGGCCGGTTGACCAGCGCGCGCGCAATCGCCACGCGCTGCGACATGCCGCCCGACAGCTGATACGGGTGCGCCTTCTCGAAGCCCTGCAGGCCCACCAGCTCGATGTGTCGCTGCACCGAACGCTGCTTTTCAGCCGCGGGCAAGGGCGCGTTGAGCAGGCCCAGCGCAATGTTCTGCTCCACCGTGAGCCAGGGGAACAGCCGATGCTCCTGGAACACGATGCCGCGCTCCAGGCTGGTGCCGACAATGCGCCGGCCGTCGAGCAGGATCTCGCCCTGGTAGTCCTGATCGAGCCCGATCACCAGCCGCAGCAGGGTGGACTTGCCGCAGCCGCTGGAGCCTACGATGCTGACGAACTCGCCCGGTGCGATGGACAGCGTGATATCGGAGAGCACGGGCAGCGCCTGGCCCTCGACCTCGTAGGTTTTGTGGACGTTGCGCAGTGACAAAGTGCCGGCATGTGCCATGGAAAAACTCTCTAGTTGAATTGAGCAACGCTGCGGCCGCGCCAGGCGAGCAGGCGTCTTTCGAGCTGCGTCGCAACCCAGTTGAGGCTGAAGCCGACCAGCCCGACCACGATCACGCCGAACAGCACCAGGTCCATCCAGAAGTGCTCGCGGCCATCGATCATGGTGTTGCCTATGCCCTTGCCCGACACCAGCAGGTACTCCGCGCCCAAGGTGGCCAGCCAGGCATAGATCAGCGCCAGGTGCACACCCGCAAAGATCGAGGGCGAGGCCGCCGGCAGCACCACGCGGGTGAGCAGCTGCCAGCGCGAGAAGGCAAACACCCGCGCCACCTCCAGCGACTCGCGCGGCACGCTGCGAATGCCTTCGAAGGTGTTGAGCACCATGGGGAAGAACGCCGCCAGCGACAGGAACACCACCTTGGCCATGTCGCCCAGGCCGAACCAGACCGAGATCAGCGGAATCCAGGCGAACAGCGAAATCTGCTTGAGCGTATGGAAGCTCGGTCCCACCAGCGCCTCGAACAGGCGCGACAGCCCGAGCGCGGTGCCGAACAGCAGGCCCAGCGAGGCGCCGAGCACGAAACCCGCCAGGTTGCGCCAGAGGCTCGCGCCCAGCGCCACCCACAATTCGCCGCTCTCGGCCTGCGCCACCGCCGTGTGCCAGACCTTGGCCGGTGGTACCAGCAGCGGCGAGGTCGACCAACCGAAACGCACCGCGGCCCACCACAGCAACAACAGCAGTGCCGGCAGCACCCAGCCGCGCAGCGCGCGCGGCACGCCGAAGCGGCGCACACCCAGCTGCGGCGCATCGGCCGGCGGTGCTGTAAGGGTGCCGGCTTCAAGCGATACCGCGGTGGCGGCAGCCTGCAAGGGATCAGGAATGTGGGTGCTCATAGCAATGTCCTCTGCATCACAGGCCCGGCCGGCGCCAGCGCAGCAGCCAAGCCTCGGTCAGCGCCAGCAGCTTGTCGAGCACAAAACCGACCGCGCCCACCACCACCACCGCCGCCATCACCACGTCCAGCTGGAACAGCTGGCGGCCGTAGACGATCATGTAGCCCAGCCCCTCGGACGAGGCCAGCAGCTCGACCACCACCAGCGCCAGCCAGGCATGCGTGAGGCCGTAGCGGATGCCGTTCCAGATAGGCGCCAGCGCTGCCGGGAACACCACCTTCTGCAGCAGCTGCCGGCGGCTGAAGCCATACACCCGCGCCAGCTCTATGTACTGCGTGGGCACGTTCTGTATGCCCTTGTAGGTGTTGAGGGCGATCGGCACGGCAGCCGCCTTGGCGATCAGGATGATCTTCAGCGCTTCATCAATGCCCACCAGCAGCATCAGCAGCGGCAGCCAGCCCAGCACCGGGATCTGGCTGAAAGCCTTGAAGGTGGGGTAGATGTAGTCCTTGAGGGTGGCGGACAGGCCCATGGCCACGCCCAGCAGCAGCCCGGCACTGGCGCCCGCCGCAAAGCCCCAGACCACGCGCCAGAAGCTCACCACCAGGTTGTCCCACAGCTCGCCGCTCACCAGCAGGTCGCGGAAGGTGGCGGCCACCACGGCCGGTGCCGGCAGCACCTGCGGCGCCACCCATTCGTAGTGCGCGGCCAGCCACCACAGGGCCAGCAGCGCCAGCGGCACCGGCCAGGCCAGCAGCAGGCGCACGCCGCGCGGCAGGCCGCGGCGGCGCGGCGCCGGTGCCGCCGGCACCGGTAGACGTGCCGCGGCAAGGCCGCCAGTGGCCGAAGCGGCGAAGGTCGAGGACAGGGTGTCGGACATGCGGATGCCTTGCTGTGTGGAAAGACTCAACCGGCCTGCCGGCCCCGCGCGTCGAAGCTCGGCCAGTAGTTCTCCAGGTGCTGCTCGCGCAGCGCACGGTCCAGGTACTTGCGTTCGATCCAGGCGTTCACGTCCACCGGGCGCCGCGTCAGGCGGAACTCCACCAGCTGTTTCGAGGCGTCCTGGTAGAGCCCCATGATCAGCGGATCGAACAATGGCGACAGCCGCACCTTCAGCGGCTGGCCCAGCAGGTCCTCGCGCCAGGCCTCGTAGGGCGTACCGCCGCGGCCCCACTGGCGCAGCAGTTCCTCGCGGTGGGCCTCGTCCGAGCCCCACCGCGCCGCGCGCACCAGCACGTTGACCACGCGCTGGACCAGCTCGGGATGCGCTCGCTCGAAGGCCTCGGTCACCAGCACGTGGTTCTGCCGGGTGAAGCGCGGCGAGTCGTCGCGGCTGGTGTAGAGGATGCGGGCGGCGCCCGCGTCGCGCAGCTTCAGCAGCTCCATGCCGCCGAACGCGGCGTCGATGTCGCGCGTGGCGAGTGCGGCCTGCATGGCCGCGTAGTCCAGGTTGATCGCGCGCAGGTCCTTCTCGGCCAGGCCGTGCTCGGCCAGCAGGCGGTTGGCCGGCAACTGGCCGCTGGTGCCCTTGAACAGGGCCACGCGCTTGCCACGCAGGTCAGCGATGGTGCGCAGCGGCGAATCCGGTGGGACCGCCACGTAGAGGTTGTTGCGCGCGCCGGACGCCAGCAGCAACCGGGTCTTCAGGCCACCGGCGCGCGCGACCACGGCAGGCAGGTCACCCTGGGCGGCAAAGTCGAGCTGGCCGGTGGACAGCGACTCGTTGACCGCCGGCCCCGCGCCGCGGAAGAAGTACCACTCGATGCGGATGCCGTCGGCCTTGAATTCCTCCTCCAGCCAGCCCTTCCAGTGGGCGATCGCCACCGCATTGCCCGAACTGACCGGCGGATTGCCCACCGGAGCGGCGGAGAAGCCGATGCGGATCGCCTCGGGCCGGCCCTGGGCATGGGCCGGTGCCGTCCAGCTCCCGAGCAGCAGGCCGAGCAGCGCGGCGACGGCGGTCGCCAGCAGCGCCGCGACGGCATCGCGCAGGGCACTGCCAGGCCGGGATTCGAGGGCGGAGTGGAGAGGAGGCGGGGAGAAGGAGGCGGACATCGAGCGACAGGAAGAGGTGAAGGGCGGTATCAGGCTGCAGCGCGTGCCTGGGCCGCCAGCTGGTGCCGGTTGGCGGGCCGCTGCAGGCCCAGGTGCTCGCGCAGGGTGTGGCCGCTGTACTCGGTGCGGAACAGGCCACGCCGCTGCAGCTCAGGCACCACCAGGCGGGTGAAGTCGTCAAGGCCCTCGGGCAGCGTGGGCGGCATCACGTTGAAGCCGTCGGCCGCGCCTTCCTCGAACCACTGCTGCAGCTGGTCGGCCACCTGCGACGCGGTGCCGTGGATGGACCAATGGCCACGCGCCGTGCCGATGCGCTGGTAGAGCTGGCGGATGCTCAGGCCTTCTTCATAGGCCAGTTGCGTCACCAGGTGGAAGCGGCTCTTCGGGCCATTGGGCTCCGGCAGGTTGCGCGGCAGCGGGCCATCCACCGGGTAGCCCGACAGGTCGAAGCCGCCAATCACGGTGGACAGCAGCGCCACGCCCACCTCGGGGTGAATCAGGTTCTCCAGCTGCTCGTGCTTCTCTTGCGCATGGGCAGCACTCTCGCCCACCACGGCAAACACGCCGGGTAGAATCTTCAGCTCGTCCGGGTGCCGGCCGTACTGCGCCAGGCGGCCCTTGATGCCGGCATAGAAGGCCTGGGCGCCGGCCAGCGACTGCTGGGCCGTGAAGATCACCTCGGCCGTCTGCGCGGCCAGGGCCTGGCCCGGCTCGGAGGCGCCCGCCTGCACCACCACCGGCCGCCCCTGCGGCGAGCGCGCCACGTTGAGCGGGCCGCGCACCTGGAAGTGCCGGCCGCGGTGGTGCAGCACATGTACGCCCTTGGGGTCGTAGTAGGTGCCCTCTTCCTTGTCCTGTACGAAGGCGTCGTCGTCCCAGCTGTCCCACAAGCCGTTGACCACGTCGACGAACTCGCGGGCGCGGTCATAGCGCAACGCATGCGCGGGGTGATGGTCGCGGTTGAAGTTGTGCGCTTCCGACTCGCTGGACGAGGTGACCACGTTCCAGCCCGAGCGCCCGCCCGAGATATGGTCCAGCGACGCAAACTTGCGCGCCACGTGGTAGGGCTCGTTGTAGGTGGTGGAGACGGTGGCGATCAGGCCGATGCGATCGGTGGCCGCGGCCAGTGCCGACAGCAGCGTGAGCGGCTCGAAGCTCGACACCCGCGCCGTGCGGTGCTGCGTGCCCGAGGCCGCGTCGCGTATACCCACGCTGTCGGCCAGGAACAGGGCGTCGAAGCAGGCGCGCTCTGCGCTGCGCGCGATGTCCCGGTACTGGGCAAAGCTCAGCGCCGCATCGCGCGGCACCGACGGATGGCGCCAGCCCGCCACGTGGTGGCCGGTGGCCATGAGGAAGGCATTGAGGTGGATCTGGCGTTTGGGTTGGCTCAAGTCATGCTCCATCAATCTTGCCGTTGGCCTGGTAGACCGGCCAGTAGGTCTCCAGCTTCAGATCGGTCAGCGCGGCATCGAGGAAACGCCGATCGATCCAGCCGTCAACGTCAAACCGCGCGCGGGTCAGCTTGAACTTGTAGGCCTGCTCGACCGAATCCTTGTAGCGCGCCACCAGGAAGGGATCGAACTGCGGGTTGAAACGCACGCGCAGCGGCTCGCCGGCATAGTCCTCCTGCCAGACCGGCAGCGGAAAGCCGGTGCGCGCCCAGATGCGGAACACCTCGTCGCGGTTGCGGTCATCCGAAGCCCAGCGGGCGGTGCGCACCACGGCCTTGGCCAGGCGCGTGGTGGCCTCGGGGTAGCGGCGCGCGAACGCCTCGGTCACCAGCACGTGGCTCTGGCGCGTGAAGATGGGCGAATCGTTCTTGCTGCTGTAGACGATCCGGGCGGTGTTGTTCTCGCGCAGGGTGATCAGGTCCAGGCCGCCGAACACGGCGTCTATGTCCTTGGTGGCCAGTGCAGCCTTGGAGGCGGCGGTATCGAGGTTGAGCGCGCGCAGGTCGCGCTCGGCCAGGCCATTGGCTTCGAGCAGGCGGTTGATCGGCAACTGCGAATTGGTGCCCTTGAAGATCGCCACGCGCTTGCCGCGCAGGTCTTTCACGCTGCGTATGTCGGAGTCCGGCGGCACCGCCAGGTAGATGTTGGAGCGGATGCCCGTGGCCAGGATCAGCCTGGTCTTGAGCCCGGCGGCGCGCGCCACGATGGCCGGCAGGTCGCCCTGGAAGGCGAAGTCCAACTGCTGCGTGGTCAGCGCCTCGTTCACGGCCGGGCCGGCACCCTTGAAGAAGTACCACTCGACCTTGGTGTTGTCCTGGGCGAACTCCTCCTCGATCCAGCCCTTGGCATGTGCGATGGAGATCGAGCTGCCGTAGAAGCCCGGCGGGTTGCCGATGGCCGGCTGCGCCACGCCCAGCCGTATCGTGGCCGGGCGCTCCGGTGCCTGGGCCTGCACGCCGGCTCCCAGGCCCAGGGCCGCGGCGGCGAGCGCCTGTCGTCGAGTCATGTCCATGGCCTGCTCCTGCGGGTTCGCTGCGGACAACACGTCCGAGGAACGCACTGTCGCAGCGCGGGCAGGGATTCCCAACGAAGGAATCGGCCTATGGTCGGATGAAAAGCGCATGTGCCGCATCACACCGGCACATCGGCTCCTCGCGCCCGGGGGCGCCCGGGGCAGCGGCGCTAGCGCGCCAGCTCGGCCATTGGCTCGCCCAGCCGCACCGCGCCGGAGGGCACCCAGGACGGGTCGAAGCGCAGGCCGGCAGCCTGCGGGAACAGCAGAACCACGGTGGAGCCCAGCAGGAAGCGTCCCATCTCCTGCCCCTTGGCGAGGCGGATGTCCTGGTCGTCGTAGCGCCAGGTGCGCACCGCCTTGCCGCGCGGCGGGTTGACCATGCCGTGCCAGACCGTGGCCATGCTGCCGACGATGGTGGCGCCCACCAGCACCAGCACGAAGGGACCGAAGTCGGTGGAAAACTCGCACACCACGCGCTCGTTGCGCGCGAACAGGCCCGGCACGCCGCGCGCGGTGGTCGGGTTGACCGAGAACAGCGCTCCGGGCACATAGACCATGCTCAGCAGCCAGCCATCACAGGGCATGTGGATGCGGTGGTAGTCGCGCGGACTGAGATAGACGGTGGCAAAGCTGCCGTGCGCGAACCGTGCGGCCAGCTCAGCATCGCCGCCCACCAGCGCGGTGGTGGAATAGCGGTGGCCCTTGGCCTGGAAGATCTGGTCGTCCTCGATCGCGCCGAACTGGCTGATCGAACCGTCGACCGGGCACACGAGCGCGGCGTTGGCGATCGGGCGGGCGCCCGGTACCAGCGCGCGCGTGAAGAAGTCGTTGAAGGTGGCGTAGCGGCCAATGTCCGGCTCGGCCGCCTCGGCCATGTTGACCTTGTACTTGCCCACGAACCAGCGGATCAGCCCGGTGGTGGTGGTGCCCCGTCGCCTGGAGGCCACCCAGCCGGCGAAGTCGGTGAGGCCGCGTTTGGGCAGGGCGTATTGCGGCAGGACTCTCCAGCGATCGGACATGGGCGCGGTGTGGGGGCGGAGTGGGAAGCCCCGCATTCTAGTGACGCCTCACCTGACCGGCGACCGGGACAGGCGCCGGCCGCCCCGCCGACGCGCAACGCCCGTGACTGGAAGCGCCATGCCTGTGGCGCAGGAAGCAGACTCAGCGCTCGCCGCGACCGCCGCCGTGGCCGCCACCCGGGCCATGGCCGCCACCGCCGCCACCACCACCGTGGCCACCGCCGGGACCTCCCGGGCCATGCCCACCGCCTCCCACGTGGCCAGGACCAGGCCCGCCGGGGCGCGGCCCGCCACCGGGGCGGTCGAAGTGCCCGGGCGGAGGCCCGTGCGGCCGGTCAGGGCGGTTCCAGCCCGGACCGCCGCCCCCCATCTGCGGCGGCCTACCCGGTGGATGCCAGTTGGGGCCCGGAGGCGGCGGCGGGCGGCCGCCCCAGTAGCGCGGCTCGCGGTACCAGGGGCGATCACGGTAGTAGGAACCCCAGTAGCTGCCCAGGGCGAAGGTCACCAGCGGTATGCCAATGGTGGCGCCATAGGAGGCCAGCGGCACCGGTTGGCCCTGGTAGGGATAGGACAGGCTTTGCGCGTAGACCCAGCCGCGCAGGCCGTCGGGCAGCATCACATCGCACCATTGGTAGCCGGCGACGCAGCCCTGGACGTTGAGCGAAGTGCTGGGCGCGAGCTGCACCACGACCGGATAGTTGGCGCCGGGGCCGGCGCGCATGTTCACGCCCCGGTTGGTGAAGGCCTGCTGCGCCTGGGCTGCCACGGGCAATATCAGAGCGACCAGCGCCACGCGGATGAAGGGTGAAGAGGGCATTGCGGTCTCCTGGCCCTGTGGAAAAAAGGCCTGTGCGGCAACAGTAGCGCCGCGCCTGCAGGGCGGGCGTCGGACAAGGCCGCTTTTCGTGCCCACCCGCGTAAACGCGGCGCAAAGAGCAACTCAGTTCGTGAGCAGCAGGGCGCGGGCCGGCAATGCGGACACCGCACCGCGTATCGCGCCGATGTGGTCAGGCGTGGTGCCGCAGCAACCACCGACGATGTTCACCAGGCCTTCTGCTGCGAACTCGTGCAGCAGCCGGGCAGTCACGTCCGGCGTCTCGTCGAAGCCGGTATCGCTCATGGGATTGGGCAGGCCGGCGTTGGGATAGCAGCAGATGTAGGTATCGCCCGCCACCCGCGCCAGCTCCTGGATGTAGGGCCGCATCAGAGCCGCGCCCAGCGCGCAGTTCAGGCCGATGGCCAACGGCTGCGCGTGGCGCACGCTGTGCCAGAAGGCCGTGACGGTCTGGCCCGACAGGATGCGGCCGGAGGCGTCGGTGACGGTGCCGCTGATGATGAGGGGCAGGCGCTCGCCGCTGGCCTCGAAGAACTCGTCCACCGCGAACAGCGCCGCCTTGGCATTGAGCGTGTCGAAGATGGTCTCGACCAGGATCACGTCGGCACCGCCCTCCACCAGGGCCTCGGTCTGCTCGTAGTAGGCCGCGCGCAATTGCTCGAAATCGACGTTGCGTGCGCCCGGGTCGTTCACGTCCGGGCTGATGCTGGCGGTCTTGGGCGTCGGGCCCAGAGCGCCAGCGACGAAGCGCGGCTTGTCCGGCGTGCTGAACTTGTCGCAGGCCGCGCGCGCGATGCGGGCCGACGCCAGGTTCATTTCGCGTGCCAGGTGCGCCATCTCGTAGTCGTCCTGGGCCACGGTGGTGGCGCCGAAGGTATTGGTCTCGATCAGGTCGGCACCGGCCGCCAGGTAGCCCTCGTGGATATCGCGGATCACGTCCGGACGGGTCAGCGACAGCAGTTCGTTGTTGCCCTTGACGTCCTTGTGGAAGTCCTTGAAGCGCTCACCGCGGTACTGCGCCTCGTTGAGCTTGAAGCGCTGGATCATGGTGCCCATGGCACCGTCGAGGATGGCGATGCGCTCGGCAAGGATGGCGGGCAGCTGCGCCGCACGGGTATAGGACGGGGAGGACATCCCGGGATTGTAGGAAGCCCGGCATGTCCCTGGCGGCGGCACGCCTGTGCGCCACGCCGCCGGAGCTCAGCCGGCCTCGGCCATGCCCACCCCCAGCAGGCCCGCGAGCAGCCCGGAATCCGCGGCCAGTGCGGCACTGGGGCCCGCGTGCACCACCGTACCGCGCTCCAGCACGATGGCCTGGTGCGTCATCTCCAGCGCCAGCACCGGGTGCTGCTCGACCACGATGGAGGCCAGCCCCTCGCTCTCGCACAGGCGGCGGATCGAGGCAGCCAGCTCCTCCACGACGATGGGTGCCAGGCCTTCCATGGGCTCGTCCAGCAGCAGCAGCGCAGGATTGGTCATGAGGGCACGGCCGATGGCCAGCATCTGCTGCTCGCCACCCGAGAGCTGGTTGCCATAGTTGCCGCGCCGCTCGCGCAGGCGCGGGAAGAAGTCGTAGACGCGCCCCAGGTTCCAGGCGCCCGGGCAGGCGACCACGGACAGGTTCTCCTCCACGGTGAGGGAGGGGAAGACCTCGCGCTCCTGCGGCACCCACCCCAGGCCGGCACGCACGCGGCGGTGCGCCGGCCAGCGCGTGATGTCCTCGCCGCGCCAGCGCAGGGCGCCGCCCATCACGCGGGTGTTGCCCATCAGCGTCTCCAGCAGCGTGGTCTTGCCCACGCCATTGCGCCCGAGGACGGCCAGGCTTTGCCCCTGTGAGAGCGAGAAGTCCAGGCGGTCCAGCACCACGGCCTTGCCGTAGCCGGCCACGACCTGCTCGAAGGCCAGCAGCTCAGACATGGTGCTTGCTCCCCAGGTAGACCTCGCGCACGCGCGGGTCGGCGCCGATCTCGCCCGGCGTGCCCTCGGCCAGTATCTGGCCTGCCACCAGCACCGAGATGCGGCGCGAGAAGCGGAACACCAGCTGCATGTCGTGCTCGATGAACAGCACGCTGATGTCCTGCGGCAGCTCGGCAATGACGTCGAAGAGCTCGCCGCTCTCGTCCTCCGGCACGCCGGCCGCGGGCTCGTCGAGCAGCAGGATGCGCGGCCTGGCGGCCATGGCCAGCGCGATCTCCAGCAGCCGCTGCTTGCCATAGGCGAGCTCGGCCACTGGAACATCGGCCAGCGCGTCGAGCTTCAGGCGGCCCAGCAGCGCGTGCGCCTCATCGAACACCGCCTTGTTGCGCGCCAGCGGCCGCCAGAACACGGCTCCCAGGCCTTCGCGCTCGCTGATCGCCAGCACCACTGACAGCAGCGGCGTGAGGCTGGGGAACAGCGTGTTGATCTGGAACGTGCGGGCCAGGCCCATGCGGGCGCGCCTGTCGGCCGTGAGCCCCGTGATCTCGCGCCCGCCCAGATGGATGCTGCCGCGGCTGGGTCGGAGCACGCCGGTCAGCAGGTTGATCAGGGTGGTCTTGCCGGCGCCGTTGGGGCCTATGAGCGCCTGGCGCGCACCCGGCTCGAGTGTCAGGTTGACATCGTGAACCGCGCGAAAGGCGCCAAACGACACGCCCAGGCCCTGCGTCCGCAGTGCACCGCCGCTCATCGCAGCCCCCGCGTCTTCACCAGGCGCGAGAGCGCACCCATGATGCCGCCGCGGCCCAGCATCACGGCCGCGATCAGGAAGATGCCGAGCCAGAACATCCAGTACTGCGGATTCATGTCGGCGAAGGCATCGTGCACCAGCATGTAGACGATGGCGCCAATCATGCCGCCGTAGAGCCTGCCGGTGCCGCCCAGCACCAGGATGATCAGCACCTCGGCAGAGCGGTTGAAGCCGATCGACTCGATGCCGACGAACTGCGTGGTCTGCGCCAGCAGCGCCCCCGCCACTCCGGCGACCCCGGCCGACAGCGCGTAGGCCATGCGCAGGCGCGACTCCACCGGCGAGCCGATGGCCAGCATGCGCTTGCGGCTGTCATGGATGCCGCGCAACGCCAGGCCGAAGGGCGAGCGCAGCACCAGGCGCACCGCCAGGAAGGTGAGCAGCACCATGCCGTAGGCGTAGGCGAAGGCGGTTCGGCCATACAGATCGAAGTCGAACAGGCCCAGCACCGGCGCGATCACCACGCCCTGCAACCCGTCCGTGCCACCGGTGATGCCGGAGAGCCGGTTGGCCAGTTCGGCCAGCAGCACGCAAACGCCGATGGTGATCATCAGCCGCGTGAGATCAGCGCCGCGCACCACGAGGTAGCTCAGCACGTAGCCCAGCGCCACGCACACCAGCAACGCGAACAGCAGGCCGCTGAAGGGTTCGCTCCAGCCATGCTTGGTCAGCAGGCCGGCCGCATAGGCACCGGCGCCGAAGAAAGCCGCATGGCCTACCGTGAGGATGCCGGCATAGCCCAGCGCGATGTCGAGCGACACCGCGAACAGGCCGAAGATCATGATCTGGCTCATCAGCGTGAGCTTGTCCGGCAGCAGGAAGAAACAACTTCCCAGGGCGAGCCAGAAGGCCACCTCGACCCAGCGCAAGCGCTGCGGCGACATCAGGAGCGGCTTCATGCGAGCCCCTTGCGGGGAATGATGCCATTGGGGCGCAGCAGGAGCATGAGGATCATCACGACATAGATCAGGAAGGCACCGGCCTCCGGCAGGTAGTACTTGCCTGCCATATCGACGATGCCGACCAGCAGCGCGGCCACGAAGGGACCGGTGATAGTGCCGGCGCCGCCGACGCAGACCACGATCAGGAAATACACCAGGTACCTGAGCGGGAACGAGGGCTCCAGCCCCAGCATGCCGAGGCTCAGCGCACCGCCCAGTCCCGCCAGGCCGCAGCCGAGCGAGAAGGTCAGGAAGAACAGGCGCTGCACGTGGATGCCGGTCCCGGCGGCTACGCGCTGGTTGTCCACCGCGGCGCGCACCATGGCGCCATAGCGGGTCTTGCCCAGCACCAGCAGCAGGCCGGCGAGCACCAGCAATCCGCAGACGATGAGGAACAGGCGGTAGCGCCCCACCTCCAGGCCAAGCAGCGCCACGCGCCCGTCGAGCAAGGGCGGCAACTGGAACGGTTGCAGGGTCGGCCCGAAGAAGTAGGTGAACGCAGCAACCGAGACGAACACGATGCCGATGGACAGCAGCACCTGGTCCAGCGGATGCGCGCGGTAGAGCCTGCGGTAGAACAGCCACTCGAGTACCGCGCCGGCGAGGGCAGCGGCGATGAAGGCCGCGATCAACGACGGAAAGAAGCCCAGCCCGGCGCGTGCCATCAGCACGCTGGCGGCATAGCCGCCCACCATGGCGAAGCTGCCATGCGCAAGGTTGACGAACTTCATCAGGCCCATGGTGATGGACAGGCCCACGGCCATGAGGAACAGCAGCATGCCGTAGGCCACTCCGTCGAAGATCACGATACCCATGGGCTTACCTGGTTTCCTTGGCCGGGTCCTTGACCTTGTCGAATTTGTCGAACTCGACGTTGACCAGTTCGCCCTTCACACGCTCGGTCCTGCGGATGTAGACGGTTTGCACGATGTCGCGCGTGGCCGGGTCGATCTCGATCGGGCCGCGCGGGCTCTCGAAGCTCAGGCCCTTCAGCGCTTCCATGAACTTGTCGCCGCCGGTGTCGCCCTTGGTCTTGGCGAGCGCGAGGTCGATGGCGGCCATCGCGTCGTAGGCGGTCACGGCGAAGTAGCTGGGGCGCAGCTTGGTGCCGTTGTCGGCGGCAAAGTCCTTCACGAACTTCTGGTTCTTGGGCGACGGGTGCGCGAACGAGTAGTGGTGGCTGGTGACCAGGCCCAGCGCCACGTCGCCGGTGGCGTCGAGATAGCTGTCGTCGGTGGCCTCGCCGGTGGCGAAGAGCTTGATGCCGGCCTGCTCCATGCCGCGTTCCTTCCAGACCTTCAGGAAGGCCGGCGGCATCACGCCCGAGGGAAAGAAGAAGAACACGGCCTGGGGCTTGGCGTCCTTGATGCGCTGCACGTAGGCCGAGAAGTCGGGGTTGTTCATCGGCGTGCGCACTTCGCCCGACACCTTGCCGCCGCCGGCGGTGAAGGTCTTCTTGAAGGCGGTTTCGGCATCGACGCCCGAGGCGTAGTCGGCGACCACGGTGTAGGCGTCCTTGATGCCTTCCTTGAGCATGTAGCGCGCCATCGGGTCGGTGACCTGCTGCACGGTGAACGACAGGCGCGCCACGTAGGGCGAGCTGGTGGTGATGGCCGAGGAGGCGGCATTCATCACGATGGTCGGCATCTTGGCCTGCGTGGCGATGGCGGCCACCGCATAGGCATTGGGGCTGAAGTCCAGGCCGGTGAGCACGTTCACCTTGTCACGGACGATCAACTCCTGGGCGATGCGCTTGGCGGCGTCGGGCGCAGGTCCGGCCGTGTCCTTCTTGATGATCTCGACCGGGCGGCCCGCGATCTTGCCGCCATGTTCCTTGAGATAGAGCGCAATGCCCGCATCGAACTGCCGGCCGTAGTCGGCATAGGGTCCGGAATAGGTGGCAATGAGGCCGATGCGCAGCGGTTCGTCGGCGGCATGGGCGGCAGTCGTCATGGCCAGGCAAGCCAGGCCCAGGGCGGCGAGCGCATTTCTCTTGTTCATCATCATCGTGGAGCTCCGTTCGTGGTTGCCGGCAGGCCGGCGGCAGGGATCAGGGGATGGCGGTCTTGAGATCGAAGGTTTCATCGGCGAGCTGGGAGGCGCTGGGCCTGGCACGCGCAGCAATGAGCTTGCGGCTCTGCATGTGTTCGGCCGGCCTGTTGACCGAATGCGCGCCCACCAGGGCGCCATGGCGCAGGTAGAACAGGCTGAAGCGGTCGGCCGTCATGTCGCCACGCAGCACGACCTCGTCGCCCGGCTGGGGCAGGCCGGCCATCTGGAACTTGAGGTCGAACTGGTCGCTCCAGAACCAGGGCACGGCGGTGCAGGGCTGGTCGCGGCCCACCAGCCGGGAGGCGGCGGCGCGCGCGCCGTCGTTGGCGGCCTGTATCGATTCGAGCCGCATGCGTGCCGGCGCACCGGGGGCGGCGGGCAGCGCCATGTTGGCGACATCGCCTGCTGCCAGCACCTGGGGCGCCGAGGTATTGCCCAGCATGTCGGTCTCGATGCCGTTGCCTACCGCCAGGCCAGCCTGGCGCGCGAGCTCGTCGTTGGGCAGCACGCCGATGCCCAGCACCACCAGTTCGCAGTCGACGCGCCGGCCGTCGTCCAGTTCCACCGCTGCCACATGTCCCTGCTGGCCGTGCAGCGCGCGCACGCCGCAGCCGGTCAGCATCCGGATGCCGCGGCGCCGGTGCGCATCCTCCACGTAGGCCGACATGGCGGGCGGAAAGCTCCGCGCCAGCAGGCGCGGCTGTGCCTCGACCACCGTCACCTCGGCTCCGCGGGCCCGCAATGCCGATGCCACCTCCAGTCCGATGAAGCCCCCCCCGATCACGCAGGCGCGTCGGGCCTTCTCCGCGGCTCCGGCGATGCGCAGGCCATCGTCGAGCGTACGCAGCTGCAGCACGCCCTCCAGGCCGGCGCCGGGCAGCGCCAGAGGCCGGCAACGCGCGCCGGTGGCCAGCGCCAGCCAGCCATAGGCCAGCGTGCTGCCATCGCCCAACCCCAGGGTGCGGGCGCCGGCGTCCAGCGCGGTGGCGCGCTGCCCCAGCAGCAGCTCGATGCGGTTCTGCGCGAAGAAGTCCGGCCCGCGCAGCGCCAACTGCTCGCGCGTGGTCTTGCCGGTCAGCAGCCCCTTGGAGAGCGGCGGCCGCTGGTACGGGGCATGGGGTTCGTCGCCGATGAGGACGATGCGTTCCTCGAAACCCAGTTCGCGCGCGCTGGCGGCGAGTTGCACTCCGGCGTAGGACGCGCCGACGATCACCAGGGGCAGGGAGGCGCCCATCAGACCTGGGTCTCCGGCACACGCACCGTCAGGCCGTCGAGGGCCGCCGTCACGGTGAGCTGGCAGCTCAGCCGGCTGCCCGGCAGGCGTTCGGAGGCAACGCCATCCAGCAGCTCGCTCTCCATCTCATCCGGCGGCGGCAGCAGATCCAGGAAGGCGTCATCCACATAGACGTGGCATGTGGCGCAGGAGCAGCAGCCGCCGCATTCGGCATCGATGCCGCGGACATTGGCATGGATGGCTGTTTCCATGACGCTGGCGCCGGCTTTGGCATCGACGCTGCGCGTGCTGCCGTCCTTGAGGATGTAGGTGATCGTGGGCATGGCGTTAGAAGGTATCGAAGTATTCGCGATGTTCCCATTCGCTCACCTCAAGATGGAAGCGGGCGATTTCGGCCTCCTTGATGTGGCACAGGTAGTCGATGAAGGTCTTGCCCATCTGCGCGTTGAGCATTTCGTCCTTGCGCAGGCAGGCCAGCGCCTCGCCCAGCGAACGCGGCAGTTGCTCCGCCGGCGTTTCGTAGGGTGCATCGGCCGACGGCCCCGGATCGGTCTGCTGCCGCAAGCCGTCGAGCCCCGAAAACAGCTGGGAGGCCAGGTACAGGTAGGGATTGGCGGTCGGCTCGCCCACGCGGTTCTCGATGCGCGTGGCGCTCTGGCCGGCGCCGCCGAGCACGCGCAGCATGGCGCCACGGTTGTCACGCGCCCAGATGGCGCGGTCGGGTGCGAGCGAGAAGGGCCGGTAGCGGCGGTAGCCGTTGATGGTGGGGCTGGCCAGCGCCGCTGCGCCACAGGCATGCGCCTTGAGGCCGCCCAGGTAGTGCAGGCCCGTCGTGCTCAGGTCCTGGCCCTCGTTTTCGGGCATGAAGGCGTTGGTGCCGTCGCTCCTGCGCCGCAGCGACTGGTGCAGGTGCCAGCCGCTGGACATGACGTTGGGGATCTTGGGACGGCACATGAAGGTGGCGTGGTAGCCGGCGCGCTGGCAGATCTGCTTGATGGCGCTGCGCAGCAGCACCATGGTGTCGGCCGGCAGCACCCCGGCCGTGGGGCCGAAGGTCAGCTCGAACTGGCTGGGGCCGAATTCGATCTCCAGCGACCGCAGCGGCAGGCCAAGCGCGACCAGGTGGGAGCGCAGCAGCTCCATCACCGCGTCCACGCGGTCGTAGCGCAGCTCGGTCAGGTACTGGTGGCCATGCGACAGCAGGGACACGCGCGGCGGCTCGCCAGGCTGGCCCGAGTCGGCCAGGCCCATGCGCGGGTCCTCGAGCTTGAAGACGTGGAACTCGACCTCCAGGCCGGCGATGAAGTCCAGCCCCAGCTCGCCCAGCTGGCCCACCGCGCGCTGCAGGATCTGCCGCGTGGCGTAGGGGCAGGGCCTGCCGTCGGCCATGTAGGCGTCGCACAGCAGCCAGCCGGTGCGCGGCGACCAGGGCAGGATCTTGAAGGTGGACGGGTCGGCCACGACGGTGAAATCGGCGCCGCCCTGGAAGCCCTCCATGGCAAAGCCACCGCCGGCAGCGAACACCGGGAACACCGTCTTGTGCGCGGTGTCCTTGGCCAGCAGCGTGGAGGTCAGATTGACACCGTCCCACAGCGCGGCGCGCGCCTCGCCCGCTACCAGGGTCTTGCCCCGCAACAGGCCGTGCTGGTCCGGCCAGGCGAAGCGCACCACATCGACCTCGCCGGCGTCGATGCGGCGCACCAGTTCCAGCGCCTGCAGCCGCTGGTCGCCGGACCAGAGGCCATGGCGGTCTACGAATGAACTCATGGCACCGTCCCGTTCAGGCCGCAAGCCGGGCCGATGCCCAGTCGGACTTCAACCGGCGTTCGCGGTCGGCGCTCCGCCAGTAGCCGTCGGTATCGGCTGCCTCGCCGATGCCGTCGATGGACGGCGGCCCGGTCAGCGCGCCGGACTGCGCGGCGTCGATGAGCATGGGCGCGCCCTCCCCGGCCTGGGTGCTCTCGATGGCTTTCACCAGCATGCGGCGGTAGGCCACGATGCCCTTGTCCGTGGTCCCCAGGTGCTCGCGGGTACGGTCCTGGATCGGCCCTTGGGACTCCACCGCCCACTGGTCGTGCACGTTGATGTCGTCGCCCATGCCGGTGTAGGTCTCCGTCAACTGCTCGTCGATGCTGTAGCCGTAGTTGTTGCGCTTGTTCTTGCGCGAGGTGTAGTCGGGCAGCTCGTAGAGCTTGAGGCGCTGTTCGCGCATCTGCTGCTTGTCCACCGGCCCGGTGAAGCTGGTGAAGATGGCGTACCAGTAGCAATGCGTGTCATCGACCGGCACGTGCCATTGCGAGATGGTCATCTCCGCGCTCATGGGAATCACGAAGGCCTGCGGAAACACCACGTTGGTGACGCGCACGTGGGTGCTGGTGTCCGACAGCTTGCGCAGCGCGGTCAGGCGCAGGCCGTAGTCGGTCGTATCCACGCTGATGTCAGGACGGTCGTATTCGCGCAGTACCTTGGTGATCGGCATGTCCGAGTCGGCCGAGGCGCCGCGGAACTGCTTGCCGTAGCTCTCCGCCGTATCCGCGTCCTCGAAGAAGCGGTGCAGATAGGAGGCATGGGCCGGGTCGATGCCCACCTCCAGGGCCTGCAGCCAGTTGCACTCGAACAGGCCCTTGAAGGCGAAGACATGCGAATCCGGCGCGACGAAGCAGTCGAACTCGGGGAAGGCCGGCGGCTCGCCTTCCCCTATGTAGGCGAACACGGTACCGGCGCGCTCCACCACCGGATAGGCTGCCTGCTTGATGCGGCTGCAGAGCTTGCTGCCGGCGGGCTCGGCCGGCGTCTCGAGGCAATTCCCCTTGGCGTCGAACAGCCAGCCGTGGAACGGACAGCGCAGGCCGCCGTCCTCCAGGCGGCCAAAAGCCAGGTCCGCGCCGCGGTGCGGACAGTCGCGGTCCAGCATGCCGAGCTGGCCGCGCTCGTCTCGGAACAGCACGAAGTGCTGGCCCATCAGCTGCACTGGCTTGACCGGCCGCGGCCCTGCCAGTTCGTCGGCCAGCGCCACAGGTTGCCAGTAGCGGCGCAGCAGCTGGCCCGCGGGCGTGCCCGGGCCCACCCGGGTGATGAAATCATTCTGTTCGGCGCTGATCATGGCTTACTCCATCGAGGTAACTACAGTTCCTACATGCATTGCATGCAGCTGCATACATTCTGTTTTCACGAGTGCTGAGCAGTCAATCATTGAACTGGAAAATTCAAGAAAAACCACAGAATCAACGAAAAAACCAGGGTAATCACCTAAAAATCCCGCACCATAAAGATGCAGCACCCGTTGAATGAATGCAGCCATATCACAGTGCATGCAACAAATGGACCAGATTGCCAGCTCAGCGTGCAGTCGCATGGCCAGTCCTTAGAATTGGACCTCTGCCAGCTCTATAGCTCCCCATGGACACCCAACAATCGCGCGTACTGGTGCAACTTCGCGACCTGATCCTCAAGGGCGAGTTCGTGCCCGGCGAACGGCTGGCGGAAATCCCGCTGGCCGAGAAGCTCGGGGCGTCGCGCACCCCGGTGCGGCTGGCGTTGACCAGCCTGGAGCACGAGGGCCTGATCGAGCAGTCGCCCAGCGGCGGCTACCAGATGCGCCGCTTCACATCGCAGGAGATCGCCGACGCGATCCGCGTACGCGGGCTGATCGAGGGCTTTGCCGCGCGCCTGCTGGCCGAGGACGGCGCGCCGCGCCAGTTGCTGCGCGACCTGCACGAATGCCTGGACGACGGCGACAAGGCGGTGAACAAACCCGAGATGGGCCTGGACGACTACGCGGCCTATGTCGAGATGAACGACCGCTTCCATCGGCTGATCATGCAGGGCTGCGGCAATGTCGCGCTGCAGCGGGTGATGGACATGCTCGATGGCCAACCCTTCGCCTCCCCCAGCGCAATGCTGCCGATGCAGTCATCCATGGAAGAAGGGCACCAGTGGATGAAGCAGGCGCACCGCACCCACCACGCGCTGGTGCAGGCGATAGAGCGCGGCCAGGGCTCGCGCGCGCAGGCACTGGGCGAAGAGCACGTGGAGATCGCGCGCATGAACCTCGACTATGCGCTGGAGCGCCCGGAGCTCGCCGCCGAACTCATGCCCGGCATACGCCTGGTGGCCGGCAAGAGCCGGAGCTGACCCCGGCGGCGGGGCCATGCCGCCCAGGCAAGACGCCGAAGCCATCGCACTGGGTTACAACACGGGTTGCACGCCCACTCCGAAAGATGCCATGCGCCCCATCCTGCCTCTGCTGCTGTCCGTTGCCGCCCTGTTCACGTCCGCCGCACGGGCCGACACCCTCAAGGTACTGACCGCCGGCGCGTTCAAGCAGGTCGTGGTGGCACTCGCCCCCGCCTTCGAAGCCCGCACCGGCCACAGGATCGAGATCCAGAACGACACGGCCGGCGCGCTGGCCCGGCGCATTGCGGGCGGCGAGCGCTTCGACCTGATCGTGCTGACCCCGGGCGCGCTGCAGCCGCTCGGCAGCAGCGGCCGGGTCGCGGCCGACAGCATCACACCGCTGGCACGCGTGGCGATCGGCGTGGCCGTCAAGGCTGGCGCACACCAGCCCGACATCGGCACGGTCGATGCGTTCAGGCAGGCACTGCTCGGTGCACGCAAGGTCGCTTATATAGACCCGGCCTCGGGCGGTTCCAGCGGCATCTACCTCGACGGACTGTTCCAGCGCATGGGCATCGCCGACGCCATGAAGGACAAGGCGGTCCTGGTGCCCGGCGGCCTGGTCGCCGAACGTCTGGTCACGGGCGAGGCGGACCTGGCCGTGCACCAGATCAGCGAGATCCTTCCCGTGCAGGGGGCGACCCTGGTCGGCCCGCTGCCCGAGGCGATCCAGAATTACACGACCTACGCCGGCGCCGTGGCGGGTGACAGCGCCCATGCCGGCACGGCGCGCGCCTTCCTGGCGGCCATGGCGGCGCCGGAGGCCGCCGAGACGTTGCGCACCAAAGGAATGCAGCCCGCGCGCTAAGTCCCGCGCGCCGATACGTCAGAGAACGTAACGCCGCCGCACGGAGGCGCCGCCGGCCTGCGGCGTGCGTTATGTTTATGCGTTGCATACCGCAAGGCGGAACCGATACCGATGAGCGCCCATACGCCAGCCGCAAGCCTCCATGACAGTGACATCGTCGATATGCTGTCGCTGGGCCTGTTTGTCTGCGACGCAGAGGGCCGGTACCTGAGGGTGAACCCCAGCTATGAGGCCCTGACCGGCTACGCTGCGCACGAGCTGGTGGGATGCGCCACGCTGGCGCAGTTGCACGACCCCGAGGAGCTGGCGCAGCGCGCGGGTGAGCTGCCCTTGCGCCTGTCCCGCGCTGAGCCGGGTGCACCGGCGCAGCGCACCCTGCGGGCCGACGCCGGTGAATACCCCGCGCCGCGCACCTGGACCTACCGGCGGCGCAGCGGCGGCACCCTGCAGGTCCAGCTGTCGCTGGCCCGGCTGCCGCCGGATGGCACGGGTGCGGTGCACTACCTGGGGGTGGCCACCCAGGCGGAGGGAGAGCACGAAAGCTCCCCGATCAATTGGCACGATGGCTTCCAGGACGCCTGGACGCAGTTGCCCAATGCCATCTGGTGGCAGGAGCGTGCCGCCCTGAAGCTGCAGTTTGCACGGCAGCGTCGTGTCCCGTGCTGCGTGCTGGTGCTCGAGATCGACCAGATGGCGCGCCTGCGGGATTCGATGGGCGACGACATGCTGGGCCAGGTGCTGCAGATGTTCGGCCACCGGATACGCGGCACCGTCGGGCCGGAGACGGTACTGGCGTCGCTCGGGGGCGGCCTGCTGGCCTGCGTGCTGGAGGGCGACGTCCCCGAGATCGACAACCTCACCGGCATCCTGCTGCGTCGCCTGTCGCAGCCGCTGCAGCTGTTCGACCGCAGCCTGCGCCTGACCGCTAGCATCGGCGCCTCCATCTGCCTGCCGGACCGCGATCGCGTGGAGGCGGGCGAGCTGCTGCACCGGGCACGCGTGGCACTGGGCACGGCCAAGACGGCCGGCGGCGCCCAATCGCGCTGGTTCCGCAAGGCCATGCAGGCCGAGGCCATCGACCGGCTGGAACTCGAAGGCCTGCTGCGCCAGGCGCTGGAGAAAAAGCAGTTCAGCCTGGTGTTCCAGCCCCAGGTCAACCTGGAGACGGGTCACATCGTGCTGATGGAAACCCTGCTGCGCTGGCAATGCCCGGGCAGGGGCGCCATCAGTCCGGCGGTCTTCATCCCGGTGGCCGAGGACATCGGCCTGATCGCCGCGATAGGCGAGTGGGTGCTGCGCGAGGCCTGCCGCGAGGTCGGGCGCCTGCGCCGGCTGCTGGCGGGCCGGCAGGCGCTGGTGCCGCAGGTGGCGGTGAACGTCTCGGCCCTGCAGCTGCTGCAGCCGGGCTTGATCACCCTGGTCCAGAACGCGCTGCAGGACGCGGGCCTGGAGCCCGCGCACCTGGAGGTCGAGGTGACCGAAAGCGTGCTGGTGGGCGACGCCGCCAGCGCGCTGGCCACGCTCGAGAGCCTGCGGCAACTGGGCGTCGGCCTGGCGATCGACGACTTCGGAACCGGCTACTCGAGCTTTTCCTACCTCACCCAGTTCCCGTTCGACCGCCTGAAGATAGACCGCTCGCTGGTGGTGAACATCGACCGCCCCGGCAAGGGCCACGCCATCGTCTCGGCCATCCTGTCCCTGGCCCATGCGCTGGACATGCGGGTGACCGCCGAGGGCGTGGAGACCGGCGAGCAGGCCGAAGCCCTGAAGACGCTGGGATGCGACGAGGTGCAAGGCTTCTGGTTCTCGCGTCCGCTCACGCCCAAGGCGCTGGAACGGGTGCTGAGCGCCGTCGCGCAGCCGACGACCTGACACTGGGGGCTGCGGGGCAGTCCGGGCCGGCACTGGGCACCGGAAATGCGGAAGGCCGCAAAATCGGGGGTTCACTCCGCCTTGCCATGCCAGACAACCTCTCACCCGACCCCCTGCACATCCTCCACGAGGTTTTTGGCTACGACCAGTTCCGCGGGCCCCAGCAGGCCATCGTCGACCACGTGACGGCCGGCGGCGACGCCCTGGTGCTGATGCCCACCGGGGGCGGCAAGTCGCTGTGCTACCAGATTCCCGCCATCGCCCGGCAGCGCGCCGGGCACGGCGTGAGCATCGTGGTGTCGCCGCTGATCGCGCTGATGCACGACCAGGTGGGCGCGCTGCACGAGGCGGGGGTGGACGCCGCCTTCCTCAACTCGACCCTGTCCTTCGACGAGGCCGCCGACGTCGAGCGCCGGCTGGCGCGCGGGCAGATCACCATGCTGTACGCCGCGCCCGAGCGGCTGACCACGCCGCGCTTCCTGTCGCTGCTCGATGGCCTGCTCAGCCGCGGCCAGCTGGCGCTGTTTGCCATCGACGAGGCGCACTGCGTGAGCCAATGGGGCCACGACTTCCGCCCCGAGTACCGCGGCTTGACCGTCCTGCACGAACGCTACCCGGGCGTGCCGCGCATCGCGCTGACCGCCACGGCCGACGCGCTGACCCGCACCGACATCGTCGAACGGCTGCAGCTGGAAGAGGCCGGCCAGTTCGTCAGCAGCTTCGACCGGCCCAACATCCGCTACGCCATCGTCGAGAAGAAGGACGTCACCACGCAGCTGCTGCGCTTCATCGAGGCCGAGCACGCGGGCGATGCCGGCGTCGTCTACTGCCAGTCGCGCAAGCGGGTGGAAGAGCTGGCGGCCACGCTGGCCGGCGCCGGCATCAACGCCCTGCCCTACCATGCCGGGCTGGACGCCAAGCTGCGCCAGCAGCACCAGGACCGCTTCCTGCGCGAGGAAGGCATCGTCATGGTCGCCACCATTGCCTTCGGCATGGGCATCGACAAGCCCGACGTGCGCTTTGTCGCCCACGTGGACATGCCCAAGAACATCGAGGGCTATTACCAGGAAACCGGCCGCGCCGGCCGCGATGGCGAGCCAGCCGATGCCTGGATGGCCTATGGCCTGCAGGATGTGGTGAACCAGGCCCGCATGATCGACGAGAGCCCGGCCGGCGACGAGTTCAAGCAGGTGATGCGCGGCAAGCTCGACGCATTGCTGGCGCTGGCCGAGGCCACCGACTGCCGGCGTGTGCGGCTGCTGGGCTATTTCGACGAGCACTCCACGCCCTGCGGCAACTGCGACAACTGCCTGCACCCGCCCGAGCTGTGGGACGGTACCGAGGCCGCGCGCAAGCTGCTGTCCACCATCTACTGGATCAAGAAGCAGAACGGCATCGGCTTTGGCGCGGGCCACATCATGGACATCGTGCGCGGCAAGAAGACCGACAAGGTCGCGCAGTACAGCCACGACACGCTCTCGACCTTCGGGCTGGGCTCCGACATGAGCGAGGCGCAGCTGCGCGGCGTGCTGCGCCAGCTGATCGCCACCGGCGCGCTGCACGTGGACGCCGCGGCGTTCAATACGCTGCAGCTCACCGACGGCTCGCGCGCCGTGCTCAAGGGTGAGGTGCCGGTGCGGCTGCGCGCCTCGGTCTCCGCCCCGGCCGCGCGCAAGCCGCGCGCCGGGCGAGGCGACGCCAAGGCCAGCTCGCCGGCCGCCGCCACGCTGGACGCCGCCGGCCAGGCGCGCTTTGCCGCACTGAAGGCCTGGCGTGCCGAGGTGGCGCGCGAGCACAACCTGCCGGCCTACGTGATCTTCCACGACGCCACGCTGGCCGCGATCGCCGAGCGTGCGCCGCAAAGCCTGGAGGACCTGCAGGGCGTGAGCGGCCTGGGCGTCAAGAAGCTGGAGGCCTACGGCGCCGACGTGGTGCGGGTATGCCGCGGCCCGCACAGTTAAAATTTGCAGCTCAGTGCAGACAATCCCCCCAGAAGGAACCGCCATGTCCACTCCCGCCCACGCCGCCGATGCCTCCTCCCAGGGCCATGCCCATGACCCGCATGCCGCGGCAGACCGCCCCGTGGACACGGTCGAGCAGGTGGTGCACCTGATGCCGATCGTGCTGCCGGTGGTGGGCGGCGTGCTGATGTTCCTGCTGGCCTTCATCGCCATCTACATGGCCTGATGCCCTTCCTGCCCCGGGCAGGACTTCCCCCGGAAAAGCCGCGGCCTGCCCGCGGCTTTTTGCTGCGCGCTTGCTGAGCTGGCCCCCAACCTTCAAGACATAACCTCATGCATCTTTTGCATGAAATTTTCAGGTAACGCGGGGACACGCCGAAGGCAGGTTCATAAAATCGTCATTCGCCTCCATGGCAACGGCGCCCGGACTTCTGGGACGAAGCCGTTTTATCCAAGGCCGTGCCCTGCCCTTGCAGCACGCAGCCGGTGTATCCGGCGGCTTTCGACAAGACGATTTTCAAACTCAGGAGCTCCCCATGAACGCACCCGTCATGCAAGGTATGCAGGCCCACGCCCCGGCCTATGTGAAGAACGCCCGGCTCATCGCCTGGGTGGCCGAAATGGCCGCGCTGTGCAAGCCCAAGGACATCTATTGGTGCGACGGCAGCGACGAGGAATACGCGCGTCTGTGCCAGCAACTGGTGGATGCCGGTACCTTCAAGCGCCTGAACCCGGCCAAGCGCGCCAACAGCTTCCTGGCCTGCTCCGACCCGAGCGACGTGGCCCGCGTCGAAGACCGCACCTTCATCTGCTCGGCCAAGGAAGAAGACGCCGGCCCGACCAACAATTGGAAGGCCCCGGCCGAAATGCGCGCCACGCTGCAGCCGCTGTTCGACGGCAGCATGGCCGGCCGCACGATGTACGTGGTGCCCTTCTCCATGGGCCCGCTGGGCAGCGACATCGCCCACATCGGCGTCGAACTCTCCGACAGCCCCTACGTGGCCGTCAACATGAAGCTCATGACCCGCATGGGCCGTGCCGTGGTCGAGGTGCTGGGCACCGACGGCGAATTCGTGCCCTGCCTGCACACCGTGGGCGCTCCGCTCGCCGCAGGCGAGCAGGACGTGGCCTGGCCGTGCAACCCGACCACCAAGTACATCGTCCACTACCCCGAGACGCGCGAGATCTGGTCCTATGGCTCGGGCTACGGCGGCAACGCGCTGCTGGGCAAGAAGTGCCTGGCGCTGCGCATCGCCTCGGCCATGGGCCGCGAGCAGGGCTGGCTGGCCGAGCACATGCTGATCCTGGGCGTGACTTCGCCCGAAGGCCGCAAGCACCATGTCGCCGCGGCATTCCCCAGCGCCTGCGGCAAGACCAACTTCTCCATGCTGGTGCCGCCGGCCGGCTTCGAGGGCTGGAAGGTCACCACCATCGGCGACGACATCGCCTGGATCAAGCCCGCGGCTGACGGCAAGCTCTACGCCATCAACCCCGAGGCCGGCTATTTCGGCGTGGCGCCGGGCACCAACCTGCTGACCAACCCGAACTGCATGCGCAGCCTGGACCGCGACGTGATCTTCACCAACGTCGCGCTGACGGATGACGGCGACGTGTGGTGGGAAGGCATGGAGCAGGACGCACCGGGCAAGGCGCTGCCGGCCCACCTGATCGACTGGCAGGGCAAGGACTGGACGCCGCAGATCGCCAAGGAAACCGGCGCCAAGGCCGCCCACCCGAACGCGCGCTTCACCGTCGCGGCCACCAACAACCCGGCGCTCGACCCGGCCTGGGACGACCCGGCCGGCGTGCCGATCGACGCCTTCATCTTCGGCGGCCGCCGTTCCACCACGGTGCCGCTGGTGACCGAGGCCCGCACCTGGGCCGAGGGCGTCTACATGGCCGCCACCATGGGCTCGGAAACCACCGCCGCGGCCTTCGGCCAGCAGGGCGTGGTGCGCCGCGATCCGTTCGCCATGCTGCCGTTCGCCGGCTACAACATGAGTGAGTACTTCCAGCACTGGATCGACCTGGGCGCCAAGCTGCAGGCCGCTGGCGTGCAGCTGCCCAAGATCTACCAGACCAACTGGTTCCGCAAGGGCGCGGACGGCAAGTTCGTCTGGCCCGGCTACGGCGAGAACATGCGCGTGCTGAAGTGGATGATCGACCGCATCGAAGGCAAGGCCGGCACCGGCGTGGAACACCTGACCGGCGTCAGCCCCTCCTACGGCGACTTGAACTGGAAGGGCCTGGACTTCACGCCGGCCCAGTTCGACACCGTGACCCGCACCGACGCCGCGGCCTGGCGCGACGAGCTGGCGCTGCACGACAAGCTGTTCGAGCAACTGGCCCAAGGCCTGCCGCAAGAGCTGAAAGACACCCGCGCAGAGCTGGAAGACCGCCTGGCCACGGCCTGATCCAGCGCCAAGGCCCAAGCAAAAAGGCCGCACCCCTCACGGGGTGCGGCCTTTTTATTGGCGGCAAAGCAGGCCACATGCGCAAACATCCGCGGAACCGGCTCTGCCGGGCCGCTGGATGTGTCCCCTACAAGGGGGTTGGCGAAGACGCGAAGCGCGCAGCCTGGGGGTAAGTCAGAAATAGCCGCGCACGTCGCGGGCGGCACCCATGCTCATCGCGCGGCTGATGTCGGCCATCACGCGGGCGTCGGTCATGGCCAGGCGCATGAGCTTGCGGTCTTCCTCGGCGGCGATGCGGCGGGCGTTCCAGCCGGCGGCGACAGCGCGCAGCCCAATGCTGGCGCGACGGGCCGGACCGGCCAGCAGGGCAAGCGCGGCGAAGGCGATGGCCCACAGCGCGATCCAGGCCGTCAGCAGGTGGCCGTCGGTCCAGGTGACGATGATCTGGTTGGCCACCACCAGCAGTGCCGCCACGATGGCGGCCAGCAGCAGTGCGGCACCGCCCCGGGCGCCGTGGGCCAGGGTCTGCACATGGTCGGCGACGCGGGCCGCGCGCTCTGCGCCGACATGGTGGGTGGGATAGACGGGGTGGACAAAACTGGTCATGGTGCTCTCCTGCAACCGCTGGGAAGGGAGGTATCCAGCGCGTGACTGAATACTAGGGTTTACCCCCGTGCTATTCAACTTTATTTGGATGATGTGTACTATTCACATCAGTGATGAATAGGCCGTCCATCCCATGCCCTCGCCCAATTTCCGCACTTTCGACCTGAATCTGCTGCGCGTCTTCGACGAGGTCATGGCCGAGCGCAGCCTCACGCGCGCGGCCCGCAATCTCTCACTGACGCAGCCGGCGGTCAGCAATGCACTGCGGCGCCTGCGCGAGGCGCTGGGCGACGAGCTGGTACGCCGCAGCGGCCAGGCCATGGAACCGACGCCGCGCGCCAACGCCATCTGGCCGGACGTGCGCGAGGCGCTGCGGCAACTGCAGCGCTCGCTGGTGCCCGAGGTGTTCGACCCGGCGCACACCGAGGCCACCTTCGTGCTCGCCATGGCCGACGCCACGGCCGCCGTGGTCATGCCCGGCCTGGTGGACCTGCTGGAAACCGGGGCGCCCGGCGTGCAGATCCGGGTGGTGCCGCTGGCCACCCGCGACCCGCGCCGGCTGCTGGCCGACGAGGAGGCGGACATGGCGATCGGCTACTTCCCGGCGGTGATGGCCGACCTGACAGCGCGCCACCAGGCGGGCGAGGATGCAACCTACCACCACCAGCGCCTCTACCACGGGGAATACGTGTGCGTGATGCGGCGCGGCCATCCATTGGCCGCGCTGCCGGATGCGGAATTCACGATCGAGCGCTTCTGCGCGGCGCGCCACATGCTGGTGAGCTTCTCGGGCCGCGCCTATGGCTTCATCGACGAGGCGCTGGCGCTGCTCGGGCATGAGCGCCGGGTGGCGGTCACGGTGAACCAGTTCTTCACGGCCGGCCAGATCGTGACCCAGTCGGACATGCTGACCGTGCTGCCCCAGCATTTCATCGGGGCGACCGGGCTGGCGGACGAGATCGTCTGGCGCGAACTGCCGTTTCCGGTGCCGGCAGTGCACGTCGATGCGCTGTGGCATCGGCGCCAGCAGCCCTCACGCGCGCACGAGTGGCTGCGCGAGGCGGTGGCGCGCTCGGCGCACCTGCGGGCAGAGGCTTAGCGGACGACGCTCAGGTAGGCCTGGGCGGCAGCGCGCAGTTCCTGCGCGTGGTGCGGGCTCTGGCCGGCGCGGGCTTCCGCGGACTCGAACAGCGCGTTGGGAATGCCACGTGCCGCGTCGGGCAGCGCGGCCGCTGCACGGACAGAAGACAGCAGATGGGCAATAAGGGCGAACATGGTGCAAGGGCACCTTGACGGTGCAAAAAGTAGTGATAGACCAAGAATAGGGGTTTTCCCTAGTTTTGCAAGCCGCACTTCATGCCGTCTCGGCATGGGCACTGCCGCGGCACGGCATGCGTGTCCCCAATACCCGTGCGGGTTTCCCGCACAATGATCCGATGAAGATCCAGCTCCTGTCCGACCTGCACCTGGAGGTGCAGCCCACGTTTTCCTGCCCTCCGGCCCCGGGCGCCGACCTGCTGGTGCTGGCGGGCGACATCGGATCGCACCATGTTGGTTCATTGCTGGAGGGCGGCGATTTCGGCCTGGCGCGCTACTCGCCGCGGCCGGAGCACGGCGCCTGGCCCTGCCCGGTGTTCTACGTGCCGGGCAACCACGAGTACGACGGGCAGGACGTGGACGCTGCGCGCGCCCGGCTGCAGGCCCTCTGCGCCGAGCTGGACATTGTCTGGCTGGACCGCGAGACGGTGGTGCTGCAGGGCGTGCGTTTCGTCGGCACCACGCTCTGGAGCGACTTCGACGCGCTGGTGCCGCCGCGTGCCACGCCGGGCCAGGCGCTGAAGGCACGCGGCAAGGCCTTTCGCGCCGCCAACTTCTATCTGCAGAAGACCGGCACCGTGCGCCACGGCGCACCCTGGCTGGCCGAGGGCGTGCGCGAGGAAGCGCTGGCCTGCCAGGACTGGCTGCGCGGTGCGCTGGCCACGCCCTTCGACGGCCCGACCGTGGCCGTGACCCATTTCGCCCCCAGCCTGGCCAGCGCCGACCCGCGCTACGGCCTGACGCCCGGCACCGCCGGTTTCTGCAACGCGCTGGACGAGCTGCTGCCGCAGGCCCAGCTGTGGCTGCACGGCCACCTGCACTGCGCGCTCGACTACCGCAAGGACGGCTGCCGGGTGGTGGCCAATCCGCTGGGCTACGCCGGCAAGGGGGAGCAGGCAGGCTTTCAGCCCGGTTTGCTGATAGACATCGGCTAGCCGGCAAACACTACCAAAACGATAGCTTCATGCCCAGGCATTACCTTGGCCACAGGCACATTCCAGCAGAAAATCCCCAGGCTGCGGCGCAGCCACGCACGGTGTGCGGCCGGCGGGGATGAGCCACTAGTGCAGCACCGGCCGGCGCCGCAGGAAGTCCAGCAGCAGCGCGTCGAAGGCCTCGGGCGCTTCCAGCTGCGGCCAGTGGCCCACGCCCGGCAGGCGCGCGCCCTCGGCGCCGGGGATCAGCGCCCAGCCGCCGGCGGCCTCCGGCGGGGCGATGCGGTCGTGCTCGCCGGCAATGGCCAGCGTGGGCAGGTGCAGGCTGGCCAGTGCGCTGCGCCGGTCGAAGCCCGTCAGCGCCTCCAGCGCGCGGCGGTAGGTGGAGGGGTGCACCTCGCCCATCGCATGGCGTGCCAGCTGCAGGCCCTCGGGCAGGGCGTCGGGGCCGGCCAGTTGGGGCACCAGCCAGTCGGCGATCTGCGCCATGCTCTGGCCGGCGTCCAGCGCCGCCAGGCGCGGCGCCAGCAGGGGCTCGGTGGCCTCGGCCGGCCAGACCGGCAACGCGCCGCAGAGCACCAGGCGCCGGACCAGGTCGGGGCGGCGCAGCGCCACCTCGACCGCCACCATGCCGCCCATGCCGTGCCCGACCAGCGAGGCAGAGTCCACCTGGAGCGCCTCCAGCAGCGCAATGCAGCGCTCGGCCAGGGCCTTGAAGCTGTAGGAGCCGATCGGCGCGCTGCGGCCATAGCCCGGCATGTCCCAGGCCACGGCGCGAAAGCCGCTGGCAGCCAGGGCCTCGACCTGCGGGGCAAAGGTGAGATGGCCGCCGTCGGCATCGTGCAGCAGCATTACGGTGGGGCCGGAGCCCAGGGTGGTGAAGGTGGGCAGCAGGGACATGCAGGCAGCGGGCGCCGGCACACCGGCCAAGGGCCGACGCGCAGAGGGGTGACAGGGGGTCAGCCCATAATAGTCCGATCCGCCGCCCGTTCGCGGCCGCCAACCTGTCCGCCGCCGTGACCCTCCGCCCCAGCGCCGTGCTGCAAGCCCGCGCCCCCTCCTTCTCCCTGCCGCAATTCAAGGCCTCGCTCGCGATGTTTGCCACCGGCGTGACCATCGTCACCGCGCGCACGCCCGAGGGCGTGCTGGTGGGGTTGACGGCCAACTCCTTCAACTCGGTGTCGCTGGACCCGCCGCTGGTGCTCTGGAGCCTGGCGCGCACCGCCACCTCGATGGCGGCCTTCCGCGCCGGTTCGCACTACGCGGTGAACGTGCTGGCAGCCGACCAGATGGCGCTGGCCGAGCGCTTCGCCTCGCGCAGCGCCGACCGCTGGGCCGGCACGGACTTCACCGAAGGTGCAAGCGGCGCCCCGCTGCTGGCCGGTGCCGCGGCGGTGTTCGAGTGCTTCAACCGCAGCCGCTACGAGGAAGGCGACCACACCATCTTCGTCGGCGAAGTGGAGGCCTGCAGCCACCGGCCGGGCGCCTCGCCGCTGCTGTTCCACGGCGGCCGCTTCTATACGGAACATCCGCTATGAGCCAGCGACTGCTGATCCTGCAACATTCGCCGCTGGACGGCCCCGGCAGCCTGGCGCCCTATTTCCGCGCACGCGGCTGGCAGATCGAGCTGGTCGAGGCCGCGCATGCCGACCTGGCCCGCATCGACCCGCTGGCGGCCGACCTGGTCCTGCCGCTGGGCTCGGCGCTGAGCGTCTATGACGAGGCACTGTTCCCCTTCATCGGCGCAGAGCGCGCGCTGCTGGCGCGCCGGCTGGCCGCCGGCCGGCCGGTGCTGGGCATCTGCTTCGGTGCGCAGCTGATCGCCTCGGCGCTGGGCTGCCGTGTCTACCGCGCGCCACAGGCAGAGGTGGGCTGGTACCCGCTGGAGCTGACGGCTGAAGGCGCGGCCTCGCCGTTGCGCCATCTGGCGCCCGAACAGGCGCCGGCGGTGATGCACTGGCACCAGGACACCTTCGAGCTGCCGCCCGGTACCACGCGCCTGGCGCGCAGCGCGCTGTGCGAGAACCAGGCATTCGCGCGCGGCGCGCATTTGCTGGCGCTGCAGTTCCATCCTGAAGTGACCCGCAACGGGGTCGAGGCCTGGCTGGCCGACGCCTCCTTCACGCCTGAGACGCGGGCCGAGCGCATCGCCACCATCCGCGAGGGCGCGGCACGCTGGCAGGCGACGATGCAGGCGCAGATCGCGCGCTGCCTGGACGACTGGCTGCCGGCCGCAGGCCTGTAGGGCCGACGCGCTACTTATTCAATAGCAATAAGCCAAGGCAGCGCCTGGGCTTGAAGCCTTTTTTACCAATACCCAGCGCTCAGGGCGCCGCGATGGCCGGCTTGGCCGCATCCGGCAGCTCGATCTTGACCTCGAGCACATCGAAGTTGTCCTGGTGCTCGAGGTTGACCTTGATGTCGTTGGCGCTGATCGACACGTACTTCGAGATCACGGCGATCAGCTCGCGCTGCAGGTCGGGCAGGTAGCTCGGCTTCTTGCTGTTGCCGCTGCGCTCGTGCGCCAGGATGATCTGCAGCCGTTCCTTGGCGACGCTGGCCGTCTTCTTTTTCTCTCCGAGGAGGAAGCTCAGGAAGGACATGGGTTTCACCTCCCGAACATGCGCTTGAAGAAGCCGGGCTTCTGTGCATCGACGAAGCGCATCGGGTGCTCCTCGCCGAGGAAGCGGCCGATCACGTCCTTGTAGGCCTCGGACACATCGCTGCCCTGGGCATGGATGGCCGGCGTGCCCTGGTTGGAGGACTGCAGCACGGTTTCGGACTCCGGGATGACGCCGATCAGCGGGATGCGCAGGATGTCCTGCACGTCCTGCAGCGACAGCATCTGGCCGTCTTCCACGCGGTTCGGGTTGTAGCGGGTGATCAGCAGGTGCTCCTTGATCGGCTCGCCGCCTTCGATGGCGCGCTTGGTCTTGGAGCCGAGCATGCCCAGGATGCGGTCGGAGTCGCGCACCGAGGACACCTCGGGGTTGGTCACCACCAGCGCCTCGTCGGCGAAGTGCATGGCCATCAGGGCGCCGGTCTCGATGCCCGCGGGCGAATCGCAGACGATGTAGTCGAAGCCTTGCGTTGCCAGTTCCTTCAGCACGCGCTCGACGCCGTCCTGCGTGAGGGCGTCCTTGTCGCGGGTCTGCGAGGCGGCCAGCACGAACAGGTTCTCGCACTGCTTGTCCTTGATCAGGGCCTGGTGCAGGTTGGCCTCGCCGTGGATCACGTTGATCAGGTCATACACCACACGGCGTTCGCAGCCCATGATGAGATCGAGGTTGCGCAGACCGACGTCGAAGTCGATGACCGCGGTCTTGAAGCCGCGCAGCGCGAGGCCGGAGGCGAAACTGGCGCTGGTCGTGGTCTTGCCCACGCCGCCCTTGCCGGAAGTCACCACGACGATCTTGGCCATGTTGTTGCAGTCCTTCGGTTGGAGGAGGAAATAGAGGGAAGGAGGAAATTCAGAGCGGCTCGATGACGAGCTTTTCGCCGACGAGCTGGATTTTCGCCGGCTTGCCGTGGATTTCGGGCGGCAGCGGCACATCCGTGGTGCGATAGATACCCGCAATCGACACCAGCTCGGGCTCCATGCAGGTGGCGAAGATGCGCGCCGCCGTGTTGCCGCGCGCCCCGGCGATGGCCTTGCCGCGCAGGGGTGCGTAGACATGCACGTTGCCGTCGGCGATCACCTCGGCACCGTTGCTCACCGCCGCCATCACGATCAGGTCGGCATTGCGCGCATAGACCTGCTGGCCCGAGCGCAGCGGCCGGTCGATCACCATGGTGGGCATGGCGCCCGGTGCCGCTGCCGGAGCGGCCGCAGGAGGCGCAGGACGCGGCGCGGGGGCTTCGCGCGGCGGCGCCGGCACTTCGGGTGCCTCGGCCAGGCCGGCGGCGCGGGCGGCCGGCAGTTGCTCGGCGCGGGCGCCGCGTACCGCCACCGGCACCACCTGCATGCGGCGCAGCAGCTGCACCAGTGCCGGAAAGTCGACCTCGGCGTCGGCCGGGAGCTGGGTCAGGTCCACCAGCACCGGGTCCTGGTCGAAGAAGTCCGAGGCCTGGGACAGGCGCCTTTCCAGTTCCGCCTGGAGGGCGGCGAGGTCTGCGGTACGCAACACGACCGCAATCAGCGGCAGGGAAGCGCTCTTCAGATCGAAACTGGCGCGGGGCTTGCCCGCTGTGTGGTCGGCCATGGAGGGTGCTGAGCTCGAAAGGCTGCGAGTTTAATGCCCGGGTCCGGACGGCCCCGCCGGGCCCCGCAGGCCGCAATGCCCCGCCTGGCGCGGCCTTGCGCCCCGCAGGGCGATACCAAAATGTACGCCAAGGCCGAGATCTTTACACCTGCTCACCGCGCGAGAAGGCCGACGCACGGGACACGAGCCCTGCATCGGGCCGCACGCCGGTGTAGAGGGCGAACTGCTCGGCCGCCTGCAGCGCGATCACCTCGGCGCCGGTGATGACGGCACGGCCCTGGCGGCGCGCCTCGCGCACCAGCGGGGTCTCCGGCGGCAGCGCCACCACGTCGAACACGGTATGCGCCGCAGCCACCTGCGCGGGGCCGAAGGCCAGCGCATCGGACTCGGCACCGCCGGCCATGCCGATGGGCGTGACGTTCACCAGCACGTCCGCCGCCACGCCCGCGGGCTCGGGCTGCCAGGCATAGCCGTGTGCATCGGCCAGCGCGCGGCCGGCGGCGGCGTTGCGCGCCACCACGGTGCCGCGGCCAAAGCCCGCATCCACCAATGCCGCGAGCACGGCGCGCGCCATGCCGCCGCTGCCGCGCAGCGCCACGCGGGCACCGGGCGGCAGGCTGTGCTGCGCCAACAGTTGCCGCACCGCCAGGTAGTCGGTGTTGTAGGCGCAGAGCCGGCCGCCTTCATTGACGATGGTGTTGACCGACTGCAGCCGCGCGGCCGAGGCATCCAGCGCGTCGACCAGCGGGATCACCGCCTCCTTGAAGGGCATGGAGACGGCGCAGCCGCGTATGCCCAGCGCCCGCACACCGCCGATGGCCGCGGGCAAGTCGGTGGTGCTGAAGGCCTTGTAGACGTAGTCCAGGCCCAGTTCCTCGTACAGGAAGTTGTGGAAGCGCGTGCCGATGCTGCTGGGCCGTGCCGCCAGCGAGATGCAGAGCTGCGTGTCTTTGCCAAGGCGGCGCGTCATGCTGCGGCCACTGCCGTGGGCAGGCGTTTCTTGAGCAGGCCCAGCGCGGCGCAGGTGACCACCGTGCCGGCGGCAATCGCCAACGCGTACAGCACCACGTGGTTGACCGCGTTCGGGATGGCCAGCACGAACACGCCGCCGTGCGGCGCCTGCAGGCCGATGTTCCAGAACATGGAGAGGCCACCCGCCACCGCGGCGCCGGCCATGCAGGCCGGGATCACGCGCAGCGGGTCGCGTGCCACGAACGGGATCGCGCCCTCGGTGATGAAGGCCAGGCCCAGCACCGCCACGGCGCGCGAGGCCTCGCGCTCTTCCGCGCTGAAGCGGCTGCGAAACACCCAGCAGGCCAGCGCAATGCCCAGCGGCGGCACCATGCCCGCGGCCATGGTGGCGGCCATGGGGTTGGCGACGCCGCTGGCGATCAAGGTGGTGGAGAACACATAGGCCGCCTTGTTGACCGGGCCGCCCATGTCAAAGGCCATCATCGCGCCCAGGATCACGCCCAGCAGCACGGCGCTGCCGGTCTGCAGGCCCTTCAACCAGTCGGTCAGGCCGGCCATGGCCGCGGCTACCGGGTGGCCCACCACCATGAACATCAGCAGGCCGACGATGGCCGCGCCCAGCAAGGGCAGCAGCAGCACGGGCTTGAGCCCCTCCAGCCCACGCGGCAGGCGGATCCAGCGATTGAGCCAATGCACCGCATAGCCGGCGATGAAGCCCGCCACGATGCCGCCCAGGAAGCCCGCGCCAATGGTGGTGGCGATCAGCCCGCCGATCATGCCGGGCGCGATGCCGGGTCGATCGGCGATGGAGAAGGCGATATAGCCCGCCAGCGCCGGCACCATGAGCGCAAAGCCGGCCTTGGCGCCGATCTGGAACAGCGTCCAGCCCAGCGTGCCCTGGTGCGCGTCGTCGTAGACATAGATGCCGCCCAGCGCAAAGGCCAGCGCGATCAGCAGGCCGCCCGCGACGACGAAGGGCAGCATGAAGGACACGCCGGTCATCAGGTGCTTGTAGGGGCCGCTGGAAGCAGCCTTGGCCGGCGCGGCGGTATCGGCTGCAGGCGCCACGCCATGCAGCGTGGCCTCTGCCTGCGCCCGGGCAAACACCGCTGCCGCGTCGTGGATCGCGGCCTTGGTGCCGGTGGCGTAGAGCCGCTTGCCGGCAAAGCGCGCGCGGTCTACCTGCGTGTCGGCCGCGATTACCACCAGGTCGGCGGCGGCGATCTCGGCTGGCGTGAGCGCGTTCTGCGCGCCGACCGAGCCCTGCGTCTCGACCCGGATCGCATGGCCCAGCGCCTGCGCGCCCTGCTCCAGCGCCTCGGCCGCCATGAAGGTATGGGCCACGCCGGTCGGGCAGGAGGTGATGGCGACGATGCGCATCGTGGTGCTGGCGGTGGCCGGGGCGGCATCGAGCGCGCGGGCCAGCACGCGGTCGGCGTCGGCAAAGACCTCGGCAGCGCTGGCCTCGGTCACGCGGCCCGCGGGCAGCGCGCTGCGGTCAAAGGGCGCGTCGGCCACCAGGATGATGGCCGCGGCCGGCTGCGTTGCGTCCAGCTCGCCCTGGGTGCCCAGGCGGCTGCTGGTCTGCACGGTCAGCGTGTGGCCGGCGCGCCGGGCGGCCGCCGCCAGCGCCTCGCCGATCAGGAAGCTGTGCGCCGGGCCGGCCTGGCTGGCGGCGATGGCGATGAGATGGGCCATGGTTGGGTCTCCTGGATTACAGCTTGCTCAGCCGGACCTGGCCAGCGAGCGTGTCGATATCGGCGCGCGGCGGCAAGGTGGCCGCAATGCGTTGCACGCGGGCAGCCGCGCAGGCCATGCCAAACACGGCAGCCTCGGGAAAGCCCCGGCCTTCGCAGAAGGCGGCCAGCGTGCCGGCCACCAGCGCATCGCCCGCGCCCACGCTGGTGGCCACGGGCACCTTGGGCGGCGTGGCGTGCCAGCTGCCACCGGCGCTGGCCAGCACCGCGCCGTCAGCGCCGAGCGATACCACCACCTGCTGCACGCCCAGCGCGCACAGGCCCTGGGCGGCGCGGGCTATGGCCGGCACATCGGTGAGCGACTGGCCGGCAAACTCTTCCAGCTCGGCCCGGTTCGGCTTGAGAAAGGCCGGCAGCGCCTGCGGCGCGGCGCGGCGCAGGCCCTCCAGCACCTGGCCCAGCAGCGCGCCGCCGGTGTCCAGCACCAGATGGGCGCCGCCAGCGGCCACGTCTTGCGCCAATTGCACATACAGGTCTGCGCCAACACCCGGCGGCAGGCTGCCGGCCAGCACGCACCAGTCGCCCGGCGCCAGTTGCACCCGCAGCACTTCGCGCAGTTGCGCCGTGGCCTGCGCCAGCGCTTGTGCATCCAGGGTGATGCCGGGCAGGTTGATGTCGGTGCTGTCGCCGCGCGCGGCGTCGGCCAGCTTGATGTTGGTGCGGGTGGCGCCGGGCACGCGCAGCATGCGGTCGGCAATGCCGCGCGCGGCAAAGACGGCCTCGAACAGCGCGGCGTTGTCTGCGCCCAGCCAGCCGGTGGTCGCCACCGGCACGCCCAGGCCGGCCAGCACCGAGGCCACGCCCACGCCTTTGCCGCCGGCTTCCAGTTGCTGCCCGCGCGCCCGGTGCACGGCACCGGGCTGCAGCGCGTCGATGCTGACGGTGAGGTCGATCGCGGGGTTGAGGGTAAGGGTCAGGACCTTGTTCATGCCGCAGCCTCCGCGCGCAGCTCGGCGCCCAGCGCGCGCACCGCGTCGGCGTCGTCGCAATCCAGCGCGCGTTGCGCCAGGGCCTGCAGCTCGGCCAGCGAATGGCGGCGCAGCAAGGCCTTGATGGTGCCGAGGTCGCCGGTGCTCATGCTGAGTTCATGCACGCCCAGGCCCACCAGCAGCGCCGCACCCAGCGGCTCGCCAGCCAGCCCGCCGCACACACCCACCCAGCGGCCGTGCTTGCGCGCGCCGGCCACGGTCTGCGCCACCAGCCGCAGCACGGCGGGGTGCAGGCTGTCGGCCATGGTGGCCAGGTCCGGGTGCTGGCGGTCTACCGCCAGCGTGTACTGGGTGAGGTCGTTGGTGCCGATGGAGAAGAAGTTCACCTGCGCTGCCAGCCGATCCGCCATGGCGGCGGCGGAGGGCACCTCGATCATGATGCCCAGCGGCAGTACCGGGCCGTCCACCGCCAGGCGCGCGGCCTCGGCGCGGGCACGCAGCGCATGCACTTCTTCCATGGTGCTGACCATGGGGAACATGATGCACAGCGGGCCGTGCCGCGCGGCGCGATAGAGCGCGCGCAGCTGGGGCATGAACAGGTCGTCGCGCAGCAGGCACAGGCGCGCGCCGCGCACGCCGAGGAAGGGGTTTTCCTCATGCGGCAGGCCCAGGTAGGGCACGTGCTTGTCGCCGCCGATGTCCAGCGTGCGCACCACCAGCGGCTGGCCGCCGAGCGCCTCGACCATGGCACGGTAGACGGCGTACTGCGCCTCTTCGTCGGGCGCATGGTCGCGCTCCAGGAACAGAAACTCGGTGCGCATCAGGCCCACGCCTTCGGCGCCGGCCTCCAGCGCCGCGCGGGCCTGGTCGGCGCGGTTGGCGTTGGCGGCAATCTCGATGCGGTGGCCGTCGGTGGTGATGGCCGGCGCGCGGCGGCTGGCGGCCTCTGCGGCCTGGCGTTCGGCCAGGCGCGCTATCAGGGCCTGGGCCTGCTGCAGCGCGGCGTCGGTCGGTGCCAGGTAGAGGCGGCCGCGGTAGCCGTCCAGGATGGCGCGGGTGCCAGGCACCAGGCCTTCCACCGCCGGGCCGGCCGCGACCACGGCGGGCAGGCCCAGCGCGCGCGCCAGGATCGCCGTGTGCGCGGTGGGGCCGCCGCGCGCGGTGCAAAAGCCTTTCACGCGCGTGGTGTCGAGCTGGGCCGTGACCGAAGGCGCCAGATCGTCGGCCACCAGGATGCTGTCGGCCGGCAGGGCCAGTTGGGCAGCCTCGGGCTGGCCCAGCAGGTGGCGCAGCACGCGCTCGCCGGCGTCTTGCAGATCGTCCGCACGCGCGGCCAGCAAGGGATCGGGCTGGGCCTGCTGGGCTGCTACGCGCAGGGCCAGCGCCTGCTGCCAGGACCAGGCCGCGGCGTGGCCTTGCACCACGCGGCGCGAGGTTTCGCGCAGCAGTTCAGCATCGGCCAGCAGGCCGGCATGGGCGGTGAAGACACCTGCTTGCTCTGCCGCACCACGCTCGCGTGCCTCGGCGGCCAGGGCTTCCAGCCGGTCTTGCGCGGCGGACAGGGCCTGGTCCAGCGCTGCGGCTTCAACGGCGATGTCGGCGGGACGGTCTACCGCCTCTAAACGTGGCGAAGTGGCGGCGGCGATCGTGCCAATCACCAGCCCCGGGCTGGCGGCGATGCCGGTGAGCGTGCGCGCGGCGTCTGGCTGCCAGTCGCCCAGCTCGCGGCCCAGGCCTTGGGCCTGCGCCTGGCGCAGCGCGGCGCGCTCGGCCTGGCGGGTTTCCTCGGCGCCCAGGCGCTGGATGGCGTCGCGCAGCGCGGCCAATGCTGCCTCGGCGTCTTCGCCTTGCGCGGACAGGCGCAGGGCGGCGCCGCGTGCCGCGCCCAGGCCCAGCAGCTCGGCCACGCTGCGGGCGTCGGCCACGGCATCGCCATGGCGCACGCGCAGCGCTGCACGGAAGCGCGCCGCGGTTTGCGCCCACTGGGCGGCGGGGCGGGCGTGCAGGCCGTTGGGGTAGTCCAGTACCAGGTCCTGCGCCAGCGCGAAGTCGGCCAGAGCCGGCACAGCGGACGCAGCATCTTCGCCGGTGAGTGCGCGCACGATCTCGGCGGCATCTGCCGTCTGCCCCAGCGCCTGCAGGCGGGCGTCGTCGCGCATCAGGCGGGTGAGGCGGCGCAGCAGCGCGATGTGCTCGTCCGATGCGGCGGCAATCGCCACCACCAGGTGCACGCGCTGGCCGTCGTCGCCCCAGGGCACGCCGCCCGGCACCTGCAGCACGGCCAGGCCGGTGCGCTGCACCAGGTGTTTGTCCTCGACCATGCCGTGCGGGATCGCCAGGCCCTGGCCCAGGAAAGTGGTGGCGGTGCGCTCGCGCCGCAGCAGGCTCTCCACATAGGCGGGAGCGGCAAAGCCGGCCTGCACCAGCAGGGCGCCGGCGGCGCGGACCGCGTCGTCGCGGTCGGTGGGGACGGCGGCAAGCCGGACCTCGACGGGGGTGGCCATGGGTTGTCTCCTGAGGACGATCCGGTGTGCAACACACCAAATTTGGTATCGATACCAAAATTCTAAGCCGCAGATTCAATGCTTGGCAACCGCTGCCCGTCGCGGACAGTTCCTTGATATCGTTGATTTCATTGATATTTATGGACCTTGCGTGCCATCTGGCACAAGGGAAAACCCTAGGCTTTTGAACATACTGCATGGTATCGATTGCAATCCTGCCATGGCATCATGCCGGCCTCCCCGCCCTTCGACAGGATCTTCCGTGGCCAGCATCAAGGACGTCGCCCGCGAGGCCGGCGTCTCCACCACCACCGTCTCCCGCGTCCTGAGCCAGCCCGAGGCCGTGCGGCCGGCGCTGCGCGCGCGGGTGCAGCAGGTGATCGCGGCGCTGGACTACCGCCCCAACCTGGCGGCGCGCCGGCTGCGGCAGCAGCGCGCCTCGCTGATCGGGCTCATCGTCTCGGACATCCGCAACCCCTTCTTCACCGACATCAGCCGCGCGGTGGAAGACATGGCCTACCAGCACGGCCTGCGCGTGATCCTGTGCAACTCGGACGAAGACCCGGCCAAGGAGCGCGCCTACCTGGCGCTGATGGCCGACGAGCAGGCCAGCGGCGTGATCCTGTCGGCCACGCCCGAGGGCCTGAAACGCCTGGCGAGCGGGCCGCGCCCGGCCTCGCCCGTGGTGCTGATCGACCGCGCGCCCGAGGCCCTGCCGGCCGACGCCGTGACGCTGGACAACAGCGCCGCCGCGCAGCGCCTGACCGAACACCTGCTGGCGCAGGGCCACCGCCGCATCGTGGCGCTGGCCGGCGCCCACAGCACCACCGGGCGCGACCGCCAGCAAGGCTACGAGCAGGCGATGCGCGCCGCCGGCCTGGCGCCGCAGACCGTGCCGCTGCGCCCGAGCGCCGGAGCCGGCCAGGCCGCCATGCAGGCCTTGCTGGCCGCGCCGCAGCGGCCCGACGCCGTGCTGGCCACCAACGGGCTGCTGCTGCTGGGCGCGGTGCAGGCGATGCAGGCGGCGCGGCTGGCCTGGCCGCGCGACGTGGCGCTGGCCGGCTTCGACGACAACGACTGGACCACCCTGGTGCAACCCGGCATCACCGTGATCGCCCAGCCCACCTACGACCTGGGCCGCACCGCAGCCGAGCTGCTGCTGCAGCGCATGGCCGAGCCCGCGCGCGGCCCGCGCCGCATCCTGCTCGAAGGGGAGCTGCGGGTGCGCGGCTCCAGCGGGCCGCGCACGGACTGACTCAAGCGCCCGGAACGCGGCGCGGCCGGGCCATGCCCGCCGCCAGCGTGGCGAGCACCAGCAACAGCAGCGCGCAGGCATAGCCATCGGTGGTCGCGCGCAGGCCGGTGTGGTGCACCAGCACGCCGGCCAGGATGGCCGGCAGGCTGAAGGCCAGGTAGCTCAGCACGTAGAAGGCGGCCATCAGCCCGCCGCGCTCATGCGGCGCGGCCAGCGGCAGCACCGAGCGCAGCGCGCCCTGGAACGCGGTGCCGAAGCCCACGCCCGCCACCAGCGTGCCCAGGAAGAACACCCACGCACTGCTGCCATGCACGCCGGCCAGCGTCACCAGCAGGCCCGCCCCCAGGGACAGCGCGCCCAGGCGCAGCAGCGCCGGAGCGGCCCAGGCACGCAGCAGCCATACCGCCGCCGCGCCGCTGGTGGTGAGCGCGAACACGACCCAGCCGCCGGTGGTGACCGCGTCAGATCCCGTGACTGCGCGCGCCAGCGTCGGCCCGAGCGACAGGTAGAAGCCGCCCAGCGCCCAGACCGCGATGTCGAGCGGCGCCACGCGCAGCAGCGCCGCACGCGCCGCCTGCGGCACCCGGATGCGCGGCCACAGCGCGGCCAGCGCGCCGGGCTGGCGGCTCACGGTCTCGGGCAGACGCGCCGCCGCGATGGCCTGCAGCACGAACAGCACCAGCAGCACGCCGTAGACCAGCCGCATAGGGGCCGGCGCGTACTGCACCAGCAGGCTGCTGCCGAGCGCCCCCACCGCCATGCCCAGCACCGGCGACAGGCTGTTGACCAGTGCGCCGCGCGCCCGGTCCAGGTCCAGCATCGCCGCGGCCAGCACGCTGGCCGCCACGCCGGTGGCAAAGCCTTGCAGCACCCGCGCCAGGATCAGCAGGGCGACGCCGTCCGCCTCGGCGAACAGCAGCATGGACAGCACCTCCAGCGCCAGCGCGCCAAGGATCACCGGCCGCCGCCCGACGTGGTCGGACAGCGAGCCCGTGGTGAGCAGCGCCAGCAGCAGGCTGAAGGCATAGACGCCGAACACCAGCGTCAGCGTGCCGGACGAGAAACCCCAGGCCTCCTGGTACAGGCGGTAGAGCGGCGTCGGGGCGCTGGATGCGGCGAAGAAGGCGGCAACGGTACTGGCGTACAGCGCCAGGGCATGGCGCGGCGCGCGAAGCTCGTGGTTGGCAGGCATCACACTCTCCGGCAAAATAAACGCAAAAAATTTGCTTTTGCGGATTGTGCGCCGTTCAGGCCACTAACGCAATTATTTAGCCTTAAGAGAGACATCATGACGCTCAGAGAAGGCCTGCGCCCTGGCGGCCGCAGCGCGCGGGTGCAGGAATCTGTGCACCAGGCCACCCAGGCCCTGCTGGCCGAAGGCGGCCGCGACGCACTGACCGTGCCGCAGATCGCCGCACGCGCCGGCGTCACGCCCTCCACCATCTACCGCCGCTGGGGCGACCTGCCCCAGCTGCTGGCGGACGTGGCGCTGCAGCGCATGCGGCCGGACAGCGGCCCGCTGGACACGGGCGGCCTGCACTCAGACCTGCAGGCCTGGGTCGACCAGTATCTGGAGGAGATGTCCTCCGCGCCCGGCCGGGCCATGCTGCGCGACGTGCTGGCCGCCACGGACGGGGGCCAGGCGTCCAGCCAGTGCGCGGGCATCACCCGCGCCCAGATCGAGCAGATCCTGGAGCGCGCCCGGGCGCGCGGCGAGCCCGCGCCGCCAGCGGCGCTGCTGATGGAGCGCGTGGTCGCGCCCATCGTCTACCGCATGCTGTTCGACGCCGTGCCGCTGGACCTGGCCTATGGCCGCGCGCTGCTGGAAGGCTGTCTGCAGGCGCCCGCCGGCATTCAGGACAATTAGGCCCGCAGCCAGCGTTCCGCGCCGGCATCCAGCTATTTATTTGATAGCAAACGACTTTCCGGCCTCTCCTTCCTTTTCCGGACCCTCCGCCCATGAGCTTCCCGCGCCGCCACCACCTCGACACCCTGGCCGTCTCCCTGCTGCTGGCCTGCTGCATGTTCTGGGGCTTCCAGCAGGTGCTGGTGAAGGCGACGGTGGCCGAGGTGGCGCCGGCCTTCCAGGCGGCGCTGCGCTTCGGCGTGGCGTTGCTCCTGCTGTGGGGCTGGTGCCTGTGGCGCGGCGTGCCGCTGTGGCGGCGCGACGGCTCGCTGGCCCCCGGCCTGCTGGCCGGCGCGCTGTTCGCCGGCGAGTTCGTCTGCATCTACGCCGGGCTGCAGTTCACCCACGCATCGCGGCTGACGGTGTTCCTGTACGGCGCGCCGTTCTGGCTGGCCGTGCTGCTGCCGCGCTTCGTGCCCGGCGAGCGGCTGCGCGGCGCCCAATGGATCGGGCTGGCCTGCGCCTTCGCGGGCGTGCTGCTGGCGCTGGGCGATGGCGGCGCCGCGCCGCTGCCGCGCCAGTGGGTGGGGGACCTGCTGGGCCTGGTGGCCGGGCTGCTGTGGGCGCTGACCACGGTGGTGATCCGCGCCACGCCGGTCGGCCGGCTGGCGCCGGAGAAGCAGCTGTTCTACCAGGTGGGCGTGTCGGCCCTGGTGTTCCCGCCGGTGTCGCTGGTGCTGGGCGAGAGCTGGAACTGGAGCTTCAGCGCCTTCGCGCTGGGCTCGCTCGGGGCGCAGGCGCTGGTGGGCGCGTTCCTGAGCTACCTGGCCTGGATGTGGATGCTGGCGCACTACCCGGCCACGCGGCTGTCGGTGTTCGTCTTCCTGACACCGGTGTTCGCCCTGCTGACCGGCGCGCTGTGGCTGCACGAGCCGGTGACCGCGGGCTTCGTCACCGCGCTGGCGCTGGTGGCCGCGGGCATCGTGCTGGTGAACCGCCGCCCGCGCGTGGCGGCGGCCACGCCCGGTCAGTAGCTGCCGCTGGCGGCGGCACCTGCGGTGCCTGTGGCGAACTTCGCGGCCACGGCATCGGCCGCGTTGCGCAGCAGCAGCATGTCCATGGCCACCGCGACGAACAGCGCGCCGTGGGCCAGGCATTCGCGCGCGCGCACCTCGTCCACCATGAGGATGCCGGGCGCCTTGCCGCAGGCGCGGATGCGGCGGATCGCGTCGTCGATGGCGGCGCGCACCTCGGGGTGCGTCGGGTTGCCAGGGTGGCCCATGCTGGCCGACAGGTCGGCCGGGCCGATGAAGACACCGTCGATGCCCTCGACATTGGCGATCTCCTCGATGCGCTCCAGCGCCTCGCGCGTCTCGACCTGCACCAGCAGGCACAGCTCGCGCTCGGCATCGCGGATGTAGGCGGTGTCGCGCCCGAAGCGCGAGGCCCGCATGGAGCCCCCCATGCCGCGGATGCCGTGGGGCGCATAGCGGATCGCCGAGACCGCCGCGCGCGCCTCGTCGGCGTTCTGCACGAAGGGCAGCAGCAGGCTCTGCGCGCCGATGTCCAGGTAGCGCTTGATCAGCACCGGGTCGTTCCAGGCCGGCCGCACCACCGCCGCCGTGCGGCGCGCGGGCTCGGAGTCCACCGCCTGCAACTGCTGCAGCATCAGCGGCACGTCGCTGGGCGTGTGCTCGGTGTCGAGCAGCACCCAGTCATAGCCCGAGCCGGCGATCAGCTCGGACACATAGGGCGAGGGCAGCGTGGACCAGATGCCGATCTGCGGCGTGCCGGCGGCGAGGGCGCGTTTGAAGGTGTTGGGTGTAGGCATGGAGGGAAAGATATTTACGGGTTTGCCATCAGCAGTTTCCCACGGTGCCGCGCATCACCGGCAGCGCATGCGAGACAAAGACACCAAAGGCCGCGGAGCAGGCCAGGCCAAGACACCCGCGGATCTGGCTTTGCCAGGCCGCTGGATGTGTCCCCTGAAAGGGGGTTGGCGAAGACGCGAAGCGCGTAGCCTGGGGGTCAGCCAAAGCAACAAGAGACGGTGCCGAATTCGCCGTAGTCCGCCACGATGGTGTCGCCCTTCTGCACGTCGATGGGACGGATGAAGGAGCCGGCCAGCACCACCTCGCCGGCCTGCAGCGTCACGCCGTGGCGGTGCAGCCGGTTGGCCAGCCAGGCTATGCCGTAGGCCGGGTGGTTCAGCACGCCGGCGGCCAGGCCCGTTTCCTCCACCTCGCCGTTCCTGCTGACGATGGCGCCGATGCGGCGCATGTCGGCGTCGATCAGGTTCGGCTTGAAGGCGCGGCCGCCCAGCACCAGCGCGGCGTTGGCAGCGTTGTCGGAGATGGTGTCGAGCACGGTGCGGCTGCGGCCGGTGGCGGCGTCCACGCGCTGGATGCGAGCGTCGAGGATCTCCAGCGCCGGCGTGACATAGGCCGTGGCGTCGAGCACGTCGAACAGCGTGCAATCGGGGCCGGACAAGGGCTTGTCGAGCACGAAGGCCAGCTCGGCTTCGATCTTCAGTTGCAGGAAGCGCGCCGACGGGATCACCGCGCCGTCGCGGTAGAACATGTCGTCCAGCAGCGTGCCGAAATCGGGCTCGTCGATCTTTACCGCGCGCTGCATGGCCTTGGAGGTGAGGCCGATCTTGTGGCCCTTCACGCGCCGGCCGTTGCGCTGCTTCAACTGCATCCAGGCGTGCTGCACGGCGTAGGCGTCGTCCATGGTCATGCCCGGGTGCTCCAGCGAGAACTGGCGGCAGGCGACGCGGCTGCGCTCGGCCTCCTCCAGCTGCTGCGCGGCGCGTTCGAGCTGCTCGGCGTTCAGGGTCGTGCTCATGGCTCTTGCTCCACCACGTTGCGCAGGATGCCGACGCCGGTCACTTCGACCTCGACCACATCGCCTGGCTGCAGGAACCTGGGCGGATCAAAGCGTATGCCGGCGCCGGTCGGCGTGCCGGTGGCGATGACGTCGCCGGCCTCCAGCGTGGTGAAGGTCGACAGGTAGGCGATGAGGTAGGCGAAGTCGAACATCAGATGCTCGGTGGTGTCGTCCTGCCGCGCCTCGCCGTTCACGCGGGTCTGCACGCGCAGCGCGCCGTAGCCCTGCGTAAATTCGTCTGCCGTGACGATCCACGGGCCGATGGCGCCGGAGGCGTGGAAGTTCTTGCCCTGCGTGACATTGAACTTGGCGTGATGCACCCAGTCGCGGATCGTGCCTTCGTTGATGCAGGTCAGGCCGGCGATGTGATCCAGCGCGTGCTCGCGCGCAATGCGCCGGCCGCCACGGCCGATGACGATGCCGATCTCGCCCTCGTAGTCGAGCTGCTGCGACTCATGCGGCTGCAGCAAGGCGCTGCCATCGCCCACGAACGAATCCGGCACGCGCATGAAGATGCTGGGGTACTTGGGCAGGTCGCTGCCGTCCTTGTACTCGGCATTGCGGTGCGCGTAGTTCACGCCTATGCAGAAGATCTTGCGCGGCGCGGGGATGGGCAGTTGCAGTTGCACCCCGGCCAGCGCGTGGTCGGGCGCGGCGCCGTTCAGTGCGGCACGCGCCTGCTGCAGCGCGGCGTCGCCGCCTTCCAGAAAGGCCGTGACCGATCCGAACTGCGGCAGGCGCCGGCCCAGGTCGACGATGCCGGCATCGGTGGCGGCGCCCCAGCAGGGGCGGCCGGCGTGAAGGAAGCTGACGAGTTTCATGCGGGATCGAATCCGAAGAAGCGGGCGGGGTTGTCGACGAGGATCCTCTGCCGCGTGGCGGCGTCGGGTGCGAAGCGGTAGAGCAGTTCCAGCAGCGCGCCTTCGTTGGGCGGCTGCTTGACCGACACCGGGTGCGGCCAGTCGCTGCCCCAGACGCAGCGATCGGGCGCGGCGGCGATCAGGCGCTGCGCCAGCGGCACTACGTCGTCCCACGGCGCGCCGGCTTTGGAGATCTTTTCGGACAGCGACAGCATCACCCAGAAGTTGCCGCGCTGGAACAGTTCCAGGATGCGCACCAGCGTGGGGTCGGCGTCGCCGCGCGTCGGGTCGGCACGGCCCATGTGGTCCAGCAGCACCGGCACGTCGAGCGCCTCGAACGCGTCCAGCTGCTCCACCATGCCGGAGGGCTCGGGCTGCACCTTGATGTACCAGCCCAGCTCCTTCACGCGGGCAAAGGCGCGTGCCTGTTCTGCGGCCGAGAAGCTGATGCCCAGGCCGCCGCGCGTGAAGCGCGCGCCGCGCACGCCGGCGTCGTGCAACTGCTGCAGGTAGGCGTCGTCGCGCTCGATCAGCACGGCGGCATTGGCGCAGGCCATGTAGCGGCGCGGGCCATCGCCATTGAGGCCGGCCAGCGCATCGAGCACCACCGTGTGGTCGGCACCATAGGTGGTGGCCTGCACGATCACGCCGCGCTGGATGCCCAAGGTGGCATGCAGCTGCTGCGCAACCTGCCATGTGGCGGTAGGCATCTCGTAGGCCGCGCCTTCGCGCACCGGGTACTGCGCGCGCGGGCCGAACACATGGAACTGGCTGTCGCAGGACAGGGCCGGCGGCAGCGGCACCGGCGCGCGCGGATGGGGATCGAAGGGAAGGTAGTCAGGCATGGAATTCTTCAATGAACGTGGGGATACGCCCTGTCTTACCGCGGGATACCGCGGATCCGGCTTTGCCGGTCCGCCGGCGTCGCCCCCTGCAAGGGGCTTGGCGAAGACACGAAGTGCGTAGCCTGGGGGTTAGTCGATGTACGCCGTGAAGCTGCACTCAATGAGTTTTCCCATGTCGAGCTCGGGCGCCACGATGGCGTGGCGCGCGGGGCGCGATGCGGGGTCGGGGAACATCTCCAGCCAGGGCACATTGAGCGCCGGGCGCTGGCTGCGGTCCTTCATCCAGACGGTGAGCTTGACGATATCGCCGGTGTTGCCGCCGGCGGCCTCGACGATGCGGCGCACGTTGTCGAGCATGAAGCGGCACTGCGCCTCGATGGTGTCGGCCGGCTTGCCGGTGGCCGGGTCGGTGCCCAGCACGCTGCCGCTCTCGACCAGCGCCCCGATGCGGCAGGCCGCCGGGATCGGGTTCTTGTGACCGAAGCCCTCGATGTAGATGCTGGTGCGCCGCGCCAGCGCGGCACGGCCCGGCGTTACTCGGCCGTGATGTTGGCCTGCTTGATGATCGGAATCCATCGCTGGTCTTCTTTCGTGAGGAACTGGGTGAACTGCTCTGGCGTCATGCCGCGCGCCTCGGCGCCAAGGATCTGGAACTTCTCCTGCACCGCCTTGTCGGCCAGGATCTTCTGCAGCGCGGCGGAGAAGCGCACGACGATGTCCTGCGGCGTGCCCTTGGGCGCGAGGATGCCGGTGAAGGTCTCGGCCTCGAAGTCCTTGAAGCCGGCCTCCTGCAGGGTCGGCACGTCCGGCAGCTGCGGCACGCGGCGGGCCGAGGTCACCGCCAGCGCACGCGTGCGGCCCTGCTGGATGAAAGGCTGCGCGACGGAGAGCTGGTCGAAGTTGAACTGGACCTGGCCGCCGAGCAGGTCGGTGGTGGCCGGGGCATTGCCCTTGTAGTGCACGGTGGTCCACTGGGCGCCGCTCTCGCGCTGCAGGTACTCGCTCACCAGGTGGTTGGTGGTGCCGGCGCCGGGCGAGGCCATGGTCAGGTGGTTGCCGGGCTTCTTGCCGGCGGCGATCAGCTCGCCGATGGTCTTGTAGGGCGTGGACGGGTGGACCTGCAGCACCAGCGGCGTGAACGAGACCGAGCCCACCGGCACGAAGTCCTTCTTCCAGTCGTAGACATTGCGCTTGAAGATGACCGGCGAGAACAGGATCGGCCCGTTGGCGCCCATGAAGAAGGTGTAGCCGTCCGGCACCGCCTTGGCCACGTATTCGCCGGCGATCATGCCGCCGGCGCCCGGCCGGTTGTCGACGATGAACGCCTGCTTGAACTGCGCCTGCAGCTGCTCGCTGATGATGCGCGCGGCGCCATCCACGTTGCCACCGGGCGGATAGGGCAGCACCAGGCGCACCGGCTTGTCGGGCCAGGCGGCCTGCGCCCCCGCGATGCCGGGTGCAAGGGATGCGAGGGCGGCGACGAGCGCGGCCGCGCAGGGAATGGCGTGCAGTTTCAAATCTTGTCTCCTTGTGCCGGAAAGAGCCGCATGCGGGCTGCGGCCGGTTCCCGACTCTAAGAAGCACGCACCGGATGCTGCAATGCAATAAATCCGTTTTGTTCCATGATGTGGACTTTTATCGCAGACGGGTCGCGGCGCGGCGGGCCCGGGCTGCGCACAATTCCTCTCTTGCCCCGACACCGCCTACACCCATGTCCATCGACGCCCGCAGCCTGAGCCCCGAAGCCACCTACCGCCTCATGAGCGGCATCGTGGTGCCGCGCCCCATTGCCTGGATCACCACGCTGTCGCCCACGGGCGTGGTCAACCTCGCGCCCTTCTCGTGCTTTACCTTTCTGTCGAACAAGCCGCCGCTGCTGGGCGTGAACATCGGCCGCAAGGCCGGGCAGCGCAAGGACACCGGCGCCAACATCCATGCGCTGGGCGAGTTCGTGGTGAACATCGGCGACGCCTCGCAGATGGTCGCCATCCACGAAAGCAGCGCCGAACATGCGCCCGATGTGAGCGAGGCCGAGCTGCTGGGCCTGGGCACCCTGCCCTCCGAGACCCTGCGCGTGCCGCGCCTGGCCGATGCGCCGGTCAGCATGGAATGCAAGCTGCAGCAGGTGATCCCGTTCGGAGACACCGGCGCCGAGTTCATCGTGGGTGAAGTGCTGCGCTTCCACATCCGCGAAGGCCTGCTGCACGACGGCAAGATCGACACCCGCGCGCTCGACCCGGTGTGCCGCATCGGCGGCCCCAACTACGCCACGCTGGGCGAGATCGTCACGCTGCGCGGCATGCAGCAGACGCCGAAATCGGTGCTGCGGGACACCCCGGGATGACCGACGAGGCCGCCACGCCCACCGGCGGCGCGCAGAGCATCCGGCGCGCGCTGGCGGTGCTGCGCATCGTCGCGGCGGGGCAGGAGCACGGCGTGCGCCTGGTGGACGTGGCCAACGCCACCGGGCTGAACCGCCCCACCGCGCACCGCATCCTGCGCGTGCTGGTGGAAGAAGGCGCGGCCGAGCAGGACGCGGCCACGCGGCGCTACCTGATCGGCAGGGAGATGTCGCTCATGGGCCTGGCACGGTCGGCCCGGTTCCCGATACGCGCCGTGGCCGAGCCGCACCTGCACGACCTGAGCGACACCGAGGGGGAGACCAGCTTCCTCACGATACGCAACGGCGACGACTCGGTATGCCTGGCGCGGCAACCCGGCAGCTATCCGATCAAGGTGCTGTCCATCGAGGTCGGCGCGCGGCGCCCCCTCGGCGTGGGGGTCAGCGGCCTGGTCCTGCTGGCGGCGCTGCCGCCGCCGGAAGTCGCGGCCATCGCCCAGCGCAATGCGCGCCGGCTGCAGGCGCTGCGGCTCGACCTGGCGGAGATGGCCGCGCGCGTGGACGCGGTACGCCGGCAGGGCTATGCCTTCGCCCCCGAGGGCGTGGTGCCCGGCACGCGCGCGCTGGCGGTACCCGTGCGCCACCCCGACGGCCATACGCTGGCTGGCCTGGCCGTGACTGCCATCCGCGACCGGCTGCCGGACACGCGCATACCGGAGCTGCGAGCCGCCATGGAGCGCTGCGCGGCAGGCATCAGCCGCCAGTGGGCGGCCCGCCCGCGCCGCTGACGCGGTTGCGCCCTGCATGCTTGGCGGCGTACAGGCCGGCATCGGCGCGCGCCAGCATGCTGTCGAGCGTGTCGCCGAAATGCAGGACGCTGACACCGAAGCTGGCGGTGAGCACCAGTTGCTGGCCCGTCGGAGTGGCCAGGCGCAGCTGCGCGATGGCGTCGCGCAACCGTTCGGCGGCCGCCTCCGCGGCGGGCGCGTCGGTATCGGGCAGCAGCAGGCAGTATTCCTCGCCCCCCAGCCGCCCGACCCGGTCCTGCCCCCGCAGCATCGACATGCACACCTGGGCCACGGCGCGCAGCGCCTCGTCGCCCAGCGCATGCCCATGGCGGTCATTGACCTGCTTGAAATGGTCGATATCCAGCATCACCAGCGACAGCGGCAGGCCGTAGCGCTGGGCCCGGGCCAGTGCCTCCTGGGCACTCTGCAGGAACTGGCCACGGCTGCTGAGGCCGGTCAGGTGGTCCGTCGCCGCGACCCGGCGCAGCGCATCCTCCGCGGACTTCCGGCCGGTGATATCGACGATGGTGGCCAGGTCCGCGACCTCGCCGTCGTAGACGATGGGCACCATCGAGATCAGTGCCCAGATGTCGCGGCCATCGCCGCCACGCAGGCAGACCTCGTAGTCGCGCAACTGGCCATCGCGGTGGTAGACCGCCAGCATCTTGTCGCGGTCTTCGGCATGGCGGTACATGCTCCAGGGCAGGCGCTCGACCAGCGCATCCGCGGCCATGCCGGCCAGGGCCGCGGCGCGCTCGTTCACATAGACGAAGACCGCATCGACGCGGCGCGTCACCACCACGGGCAGCGGCACGTTGCGCAGGATGCCGAGCATGCGCGCCTCGCTCTCGCGCAGTTCGCGCGTGCGCTCGGCCACGCGCTGCTCCAGCGTGTCGGCCAGGCCACGCAGCTCGCCATAGAGGCGGGCGTTGTCGATCGCGTTGACGACGCTGCCCAGTAGCAGCTCCAGGAACTCGATGCGCTGCGGCGAGAACGCTCCGCCGACGGCGTCGTTCTCCAGGTAGAGCGCCCCCACCGCGCGCCCCTGGCGCACCATGGGCAGGCACAGCAGCGACCGGCCCGGCCGCCGGGAAAAGTACGGCAGCCGGCGCCAGGCCGGCTCGTGCTCGAGATCGTGCACCAGCACGGTGTTTGCCGTCGCCAGCACGGTGCGCAGCACTTCCAGCGGCAGGCGGTCGCCGGCCTGCTCCAGCGGCATGGAGGCCAGGCCCCCTTGGTCGCGAGGCCGGCCGCTGTCCGCCAGCACCTCCCATCCACCGCCGAGCGGGTCGCCTTCGCGCAGCACGACCACCGCGCGCCGCGCGCCGGCGTTCTGCAGCAGGACCTCCAGCATGCGGTCGAGCAGCGGCCCGAGTGCGATCTCCGCGGTGACGGCCTGGACGGCCTTCATCAGCGTGGACAGGTCCAGGGCATGGCTGCCCACGCTCCCCGCGAGGGAGCGGCTCTCCGGCAGGGCGACGTCCAGCGTCCGGCAGGGCGCGCGGGCGCCCCAGCGCAGCAGCACCGTGCGGGCCTCGGCCCGCTCCGCGGCCGCAGCGCCGTCCAGGCCGAGCGGATCGGCCTCGTCCAGGGTGCGGGCGCGATGCGCGTGCACCAGTGCACGCAGCAGCAGGTTGCCGCGCGCGAGCGCAGCCTCCAGTGCGGCATCGGACTCGGTTCGGGCCAGGAGCACGTCGCCGTCGGCTGCGGCGCGCCCGGCGCGCAGCAGGCGCCAGAGGGGCACCAGATCGGAGTTGGTCAGCACCCAGCGCTCGAAGCGGGCGATCGCGGCCTCGACGGCGGGGCGCCACGCGTCGTCCGCACGCGCGCCGCGGCGCACCAGCGCCAGCGCGGAGGACGCGGTGAAGAACACGCAGAACGGCACCATGGCCATGCCCCGGCCGGCCGAGAAGAAGGCGGCGGCCGCCTCGCCGGCGCGCACGGCCTCGGCGTGACGGCCGGCCAGCGCATGCAGCATGCAGCGCAGGGCATGCAGGAACAGCGCGCCGGTCTGGTCGGCCCGGCCGGCATAGGCCTGCTCCAGCGCCAGGGCGGAGAAATCGGCGCTCTCCAGTGGAAGCTCCGTCCAGCTGTCGTGCTGCAGGGCGCGGACCGTCTCGCGCAGCACCCGCAGGTAGTCGTGCGCGACCGGCTGCCGGATGCGCCGCAGCGCGGCTGCGTGCCGCTCCAGCAGCGGCACCAGCTCGGCCAGCGGCATGCCGCCGAGGAAGGCGTGGCAGCCGTGCAGGTAGAGCGCCAGGCCGGCATGGCGCAGGTTGCCATACTCCAGGCCGTTGCGGTGCACCTCCAGCAGCGCCGGCAGGCCGTCGGCCAGCGGCTCGACCCAGTGCTGCAGGAAGGCATTGAACGAGAAGCCCGCGTGTGCCTGCACCTGCAGCCAGCCGTGGCGCTCGACCAGCGCCATGGACAGGCGGCCGAGCCGGTAGCCGAAGCGGTAGTCCCCCAGCAGTTCGGCCACCATCAGGCCCATCACCGAGTACGCCGAGAGCGCCACCGGCGCATGGCCGTGCGCCATCATCAGCCGCATCTGCAGCACGGTCAGCCACGGCAGCAGCGCCGGGCGCGCGATGTAGGCAGCCGCGGTCATGCGGGCGATGACGTCCATCTGCTGCAGGTACAGGGCATCGGCCATCGGGGCTCGCTGGGCCAGGGTTTCCAGGCCGATCGCCTCGATCTCCGAACGGACCTGCGCCACCAGGCGCAGCGCGTCGGCCAGCTCCGGGGCCGTGGGGGGCTGCACGCCCAGCAGCGCCAGCGCCTCCAGGCCCATGTCCAGCGTCTGGCCGAGCTGCCCGGACGCATAGGACTCCTCGATGCGGACTTCCAGCAGCCGGGCCCGCTCCTGGGGCCGCAGCGCCTGCTGGGAAACGGTGCGCAGCAAGGCGTCCATGGTCCCGGGGTCGCCCTTGAGGGCGGCCATGCGCGCGGCATGCACGCGCAGGGCCAGCGCGCCCTCGCGGTCCGCGTCCCACTGGCCCTCACCGTGCAGCGCCACGGCCTGCAGCGCGTGGTCCGCCGCCAGATCGAAGGATGCGGCATCGCGCGCCACTTCGGAGAGCCGGGCATTCCAGCGCGCGAGTTCGGTGCGCTCGACGGCATCGGCCATCAGGGGCACGCCGTGGTTGAGGTGCTCGACCACGGCGAACACGGGCTGCTGCGGATCCATCTCGGCACGCAGCATGCGGCCGATGTGCAGGTGCAGCGCGGGCCGCTGCTCGGGCGCGGCCAGCAGGTAGGCGGCCTCCTGCACCCGGTCATGGGCGAAGGCCAGTTCGACCTGCAGATCCCTGCGCTCCTCCGGCTGCAGCACCGCCACCCACTTGTAGCGCGCATCGGCCGGCGCCAGCAGGCCGGTGGCAAGAGCGGGCGCCAGGGCCTTCAGCACCGCGTCTTCGGGCTGGTAGCTGGCCGTGGCCAGCGTCTGCAATGCAAAGCGCACGCCCAGGCAGGCGGCGGTGGTGAGCAGGGAACGGGTGTCCTGCGGCAGGCGCTGCAGCTGCTCTAGCATCAGCGCCACCACGTTGTCGGCCAGGCGTTCGTGGCGGATGCGCTCGATCGACCAGACCCAGCGCGGCCCCGACCGGTCGAGCGCGATCAGCTGGCGGCGGTGCAGGTCCTGCAGGAAGCGGCCGAGAAAGAACGGGTTCGCGCCGGTCTTGTCATGGCATAGCCGGGCGAGCTCGGCCACCTCGTCCGGGGAGCGGTGCAGTGTGTCGGCCAGCAGGGCGACCACGTCTGCCAGCGCCAGCGGTCCCACGTCCACGGTGCTGAGGCGCCCTCCGGCATCCCCGAGCGCGGCGAGGTCATCCACCAGCGGGTGGCCGGGCACCACCTCATTGGACCGATAGGTGCCGACCACCAGGAGGTGGCGCAGGCCTTCGTCCAGCGCCAGCTCCCGCAGCAGGCGGCGCGACACGCGGTCGGCCCACTGCAGGTCGTCGATGAACAGCACCAGGGGATGCTCGGCACTGGCCAGCGACGCGAAGCAGCGCTGCATGGTGCGCAGGAACCGGTTCTCGGCCTCGGCCGGGGCCAGTTCGACCGGCTCCGGCGCGTGCCCGAGCAGCAGGGCCAGCTCCGGGACCGCCGCGGTCGCCAGGGCGGCATTGGGGCCCAGCTGCGCCCGCAGCGCGTCGCGCCAGGCCTGCTGCTGGTCCGCATGCAGCGCCAGCACCTGCCGGCCCCGCTGGCGCAGCGCCTGGACGAAGCCGGCGCACGGCGCATGCGGGCCGAACTGGTGGAACTTGCCCGCCACCATCTCGCCGTGCGATCCGAGCAGCGCGCGCTGCAGCTCATGCACGAGCGCCGTCTTGCCGATGCCCGAGAAGCCGCCGAGCAGGACCACGCGCGCAGCACCGGCACAGGCCGCGTCGAAGGCCGCGCGCAGATGGGCCACCTCCCGATCGCGTCCGTAGAGGCGGCCCGACACCTGGAAGCGCTCCGCCAGGTCGCCCCGGGCCAGCACCCAGTCCTGCAGGACGCGGGAGTCGTGCAGGTGCGCCCGCAGGTGCCGCAGGTCGCGCCGCAGCGCCTGGTGGCTCTGGTAGCGCGCCTCGGGCTCCTTGGCAAGCAGCCGTCCGACCAGGGCGCCCAGCAATGGCGGCAGGTCCGGGCGGACGTCCGCCAGCCGCCGGGGTGGACTGGCCAGGTGGGCGTGCAGCAGCTCGCCGGGATCGGTGGCCGCGAAAGGCGGCACGCCAGCAAGCATCTCGAAGAGCGTGGCGCCCAGGGCGTAGAAATCGGCGCGGTAGTCCACGTCGCGGTTCATGCGCCCGCTCTGCTCCGGGGCCGCATAGGCCAGCGTGCCCTCGATGTCCTGCACGGGCGCCAGCGCCGGCCGCTCCACCGATATCTCGGCGGCAATGCCGAAGTCGATCAGCCGGACCACGCCGCGCCGCAGGTCGGCCACTACGTTGCCCGGCGCCACGTCCTTGTGCAGGATGCCTTCGGCATGCACCGCCTCCAGGGCATCCACCATGGCCAGCGCCACATGGAGCGCATCGTCCGGTGCCAGCGGGCCATCGCGCAGCATCTCGCGCAGCGCCACGGCCCCATCGTCCGGCATGGTCAGGTACAGCGCTCCGGCATGGCTGCCCAGCGCCAGCGCGCTGACCACCCCGGCATGGGTGACGCGGCGGGACAGTTCGTACTCGCGCCGGAAGCGCGCCACGTCCACCGCCTGCAACACCTCGCGCAGAAGGACCTTGACGACGAGCGGATGCCCGTCCTGCAGGCAGCGCAGCACGGTGGAGAAGGCGCCGCGGTACAGCACCTCGAGCACCTCGAAATCGCCGAACCGGCCGCCGCGGACCGCCACCGCGGGCAATACGCCATCGCCTGCCGCCAGCCGATCAGGCGCTCTGTTGGGGATGCCGCGGGTGGGCGGTAAGGGGCACATGCTGGGACGGTTGCTGGTGCCCGGATGATAGTGCGCGGCGATGTCGGCGCGCGCGGCCGGGGTGCCGCCCGCATGGTGCGGGGCACCGGGCCGCCTGGAATATCAGGCGCCGGCGGGCACCGCGTCCTGCTGCAGGCAGGCCACGACCTGCAGCAGCAGGTCGTCCACGTCGCGCGCCAGCACCGCGCCCGGCAGTGCGATGTCCCCGTGCAGCACGAACACCGGCTTGCCCCACTTGAGGCCCATGGCCATCTCCGACAGCGTGCCCATGTTGCCGCCCACGGCGACGATGCAGGCGCCGCTGCGCGCCACCAGGGCGTTGCGCATCTCGCCCATGCCGGTGGGGATGGCCACCGTCAGCCATTCGTTGGCGGCACTGGTGTCCTCTTCGGGCAGCAGGCCCACGGCCACGCCGCCGGCGTCGGTGGCGCCGCGCGATGCCGCCGCCATGACGCCGCCGCGGCCACCGCAGACGATGGCCATGCCGGCGCTGGCCAGGGCGTGGGCCACAGCGTAGGCGGCCTCGCACTCGCGCGCGCCCCCGTCGCCCGGGCCGATCATGGCCACCGGCTGGCGGTGGCGTTGCGGGCCGCGCTGCTTCTGCGCCAGGCGCTCCAGCGCCTCAATGACCGGCGCCGACAGCGCCGCGTTCGCGCTTGCGCGTAACGACATCCCCTACTCCCATGACGATCACACACACCACCATCAGCACCAGCGACAAGGCTGCTGCCAGGCCAAAATCCGATCCCCCATCACTGACCTGCGCCAACAACATCAGCGGCAGGATGTTGAGCTGCGTGCCCACCAGCGCCAGCGCCGTGCCGTAGGTGCCCATGGCCAGCGCCGCCACCAGGCAGGCGCTGGACAGCACCGAGGGCGCGACCTCGGGCACGACCGTGTCCCAAAAGGCCCGCAGGCGCGAGGCGCCCAGCGTGCGGGCGGCCAGCAGCGGGCGCTCGTCGAAATTGGCAAACACCGGGTAGAGCGACAGCGCCACGCGCGGGATCAGGTAGTAGGCATAGGCAAAGGCCAGGCCCGACACGCTGTAGATCCAGCTGCCCACCGCGGCCGGGTCGGCGCCCAGGCCGGCCAGCAACTGGGTGACAAAGCCGGCGCGGCCAAAGGCCAGGATGAAGCCGTAGGCAATCACCAGCCCCGAGAAAGCCAGCGGCAGGCCGAGCAGGGTCATCATCCATTGGCGCCGCTGCGCCGGCTGGCGCGCCAGCTCGATGGCGATGCAGGTGCCCACCACGGCCGACAACGCGCCCGCCACCAGCCCCAGCACCAGCGTATTGCGCAGCGCGCCCATGAAGAGCGGGTTGCCAAACAGGCGGCCAAAGGCGCTGCCGCCGTCGGCAAAGGCCTCGGGCAGCAATGCGGCCAGCGGTGCCGCAAAGAAAAGCGCCATGAAGGCCCATGCGGGCCAGGCGCCGAAGCGTCGCATCGACACGTGTGCCTTGCCTTATTTGCCCAAAGCAGCTTGGGCCCAGAGGCGGTCCAGCTCGGCCTTGCGCTCGGAGGCCTTCACCACATCCAGCGGGCGCACCTGCGGTGCGGGCGGCATCTTGGCGGCGACGTCGGGCGTGAGCGGCGTGCCCGGCACGGCTGGCCGCACGAAGCCTTGCGCGAACAGCGACTGCCCGGCCTCGCTCATGATGAAGTTGAGCCAGAGCTTGCCGGCGTTGGGGTTGGGGCCGTTCTTCACCAGGCTGATGGCGTAGGGCGCGGCCACGCTGGCTTCCTTGGGGATCACGACCTCGGCCGCATCGCCCATGCCATCCACGTACTTGGCCTTCAGGCCATCGTTCTCGTAGCTGATCCAGACCGGGATCTCGCCCTTGAGGAACTTGGCGTAAGGCGTAGTGCCTTCCACGCGCAGCACGTTGCCGGCGGCGTGCAGCTTGCCCAGGTAGTCGGTGCCGGGCTTGATGTTGTCCACATCACCGCCATTGGCGTAGGCCGCGGCAAAGGTCAGCACCTGGCCGATGCCGGTGGAGCGCGGGTCGAGGTAGACCACGCTGCTCTTGAACTCGGGCTTGAGCAGGTCGGCCCAGCTGGTGGGCACGTTCTTGACCAGCTTCTTGTTGACCAGGAAGGCGATGTTGAGCGTGTGGATGGTGAACCAGCGGCCCTCGGCCTCTTTGAACACGGCCGGCAGCTTGTCGAAGTTGACCGGCTTGAAGGGCGCGACCACGTCCTTTTTCACCGCATCCACCGCCGAGGCGGCGAAGTAGTAGGCGGTGTCGGCCTGCGGGCGGCGCCTGGTCTTCTCCAGCGCCACCACGGTGGCGGCCGAGCCGATGTCGTTGTAGGTCAGCTCGATCTCGGGATAGCGCTTCTTGAAGTCGCGGAACAGCGACTTCCAGTTGGCCCACTCGGGGCCGGTGTCGAAGGAGACGCACAGGCCCTCCTTCTGCGCCTCGGCGTACAGCGCCTTCTCGCCCGCGTACAGCTCGGGGCCATCGAAGGCAAAGGCGGTGCGCGCCACGACAGATGCCAGCGGCAGGGCGCCGGCGGCCTGGATCAGGGTTCTGCGATGCATGGAGGTTTCTCCTTCGGACAGTGGATGGGCTAGCTCAGTTATCCAGGAGCCGGATGTACTCCGGCGCCACGGCGATCGCATCTGCGGCGGGCGTCCGTGATTCGGCCAGGAAGGGCACATCCGTCCCCGGCACATGGAAGTCGTAGCGGGTCAGCGCGCCGAAGTAGCGCTGCGCGCCTGGCTTGCCCGCCAGGCGGTTCAAGGCGCCCACCGGCGGGTCGGCCTGCACATGCTCGGGCCGCAGCAGCGCATGCACGGCCGTGCCCACGCTGCGCGCGCCGGTGGGCGCCGCCCATTCGGCAAAGCCCAGGTCGATGCGGTCCTGCGCAATGACCTTGGCCGGCAGCAGCGTGGACAGGCCCACAAACTGCGCCACTGCGCGGTTGGCGGGGCGCTCGTAGATCTCGCGCGGGGCGGCGATCTGCAGCAGCTTGCCGTCCTGCAGCACGGCCACGCGATCGGCCATGGTCAGCGCCTCTTCCTGGTCGTGCGTGACCAGCAGGGTGGTGGCGTTGAAGCGCTGCTGGATCTGGCGGATCTGGTCGCGCAGGTGGCCGCGCACACTGGCGTCCAGCGCGGACAGCGGCTCGTCCAGCAGCAGGGCGCGCGGGTCTATCGCCAGCGCACGCGCCAGGGCCACGCGCTGCTGCTGGCCGCCGGAAAGTTGCGCCACTGCGCGCTGCGCGAAGCTGCCCAGGCCGACCAGATCCAACAGCTCTTGCGCACGCTTGTGGCGGGCATCGGTGGTCACCTTGCGCAGCTTCAGGCCGTAGGCCACGTTGTCCAGCACGCTCAGGTGCGGGAACAGCGCATAGCTCTGGAACACCATGCCGATATGGCGCTGGTGCACCGGCTTGGCCGACAGGTCTTCGCCGTCCAGCGCAATGCGGCCGCGGTGGCCCGTGGACAGCCCCGACACCAGCTTGAGCAGGGTCGACTTGCCCGAGCCGCTGGGCCCGATGACCGCGACCAGCTCGCCGGTGCGCACGTCAAGCGATACGTCGTCCAGCCCCTGCGTGCTGCCCGGGTAGGTGTAGGAGACGTGGTCGAGGACAAGGCTCATGTGCGCTTTACCAAAGAAGAAGACAGAAAGGCCGACGCGCCCGCCAGCACCAGCAGCACCACGGTCGCGGCGCAGGCAAAGCCGGTGGCGCCATAGAAGGCCTGCAGCAGCACGATGGGGTAGGTGCGGTTCTGGAAGCTCACCAGCAGGTTGGACAGGCCGAACTCGCCGACCGAGATCGCCGCCACCATCACCAGCCCGCTGATCAGGCTCTGGCGCAGGCTGGGCAGCACGATGCCCATGAAGCGCTGCGCACCCGAGGCACCCAGCGTGGCCGCGGCCTGCTCCAGCCGGTCCAGGCCCAGATGGCGCAGGTCGGCCAATAAGGTGTTTGTGAGATAGGGCAGCGTCGCCACCGCGTGCGCGGCGATCAGCAGCGGCATGGTGCCCAGCCAGGGCAGGTAGTCGGTGTTGAACACCACCATGTAGCCAAAGCCCAGCGTGATGGTGGGCACCGCCACCGGCATGGCGCTGACGATGCGCGCGGCCAGGCTGCCGCTGCGGCGCGCGCCGTGGTACAGCGCATAGGCCAGCGGCAGGGCCAGCACGGTATTGATGACACAGGCCGACAGGGCCACCAGCAGGCTGTTGACGAAGGCCTTGCGGAAAGACGTGTCCTGCCACAGGTCCCAGTACCACTGGCCGGTGATGCCGGTGGGCAGCAGGGTGTTGGTCCAGCTGCCGCCCACGCTGCCTACCAGCAGCAGCACGATCGGCAGCAGCAGGTACAGGCCGTAGATCAGCGCAACGCCACGAATCACTGTTGTCTCCGTCCTGGAAGAGAAGGCGCCTGGGAAATCCATACTTTCCAGATGCGCCAGTTTCAGCACCACAGGTGTGGAGCCCCCGGAATTTTATGAACCACGGTACGCGCCATGGATGAATAGTGGATGAGCAATATTGAGTGAAAGGAAAGTGTTTTTCACCGCTGCGACACAATCCCCCCATGAAGCGAGACTGCCCCACCATCCAGGAACTGCTGGCCTTCGACGCCGTGGCGCGCCACGAGAGCATCACCCTGGCCGCCGGCGCACTGTGCATCACCGTGAGCGCGGTGAGCAAGCAGATCGCCGGGCTCGAGGCCTTCATCGGCCGGCCGCTGCTGCAGAAGAGCGGCCGCGGCGTGCAGCTCACGCCGCAGGGCCGGGTCTACTGGCAGAAGATCGCGGGCGGCCTGCGCGCGATCGAGACCGCCACTTTCGAAGCGCGCTCGGGCGACGCCGGTGCCGGCCTGCTGACGCTGGCCAGCGTGCCCACCTTTCTCACCAAGTGGCTGATCCCGCGCCTGCCCGCCTTCAGCCAGCAGAGCCGCCATGTCACCCTGAGCTTCAGCCGCCACCTGGAACCCACCGACGGCATCCCGGCCGGGGTGGACGCCGCCATCCGCTACGGCTCAGACGCCTGGCCCGGCGTGGTGTCCGAGTACATCGCCGGCCGCGAATTCGTGCTGATCGCCGCGCCCGTGCTGCTGGGCGGCGGCCACCGCATCGCCCAGCCCGCCGACATCGTCGGCCACACGCTGCTGCACCACGAGGGCGCCCCCACCGCCTGGCGCCAATGGGCCGCCCAGCACAGCGTGGCCGAGATCCACACCACCGCCGGCCCGCGCTTTGCGCAGTACTCCGCCTTGATCCAGGCGGTGCAGAGCGGCCTGGGGCTGGGCCTGGTGCCACGCGTGCTGGTGGAGGCCGAGCTGGCCGAAGGCACGCTGCGCCTGCCCTGCGGCGAGCCGGTCACGGTGGACCAGGGGCATTACCTCTGCTACCGGGCGGATCGGCTGCATTTGCCGGCGTTTGTGGCGTTTCGGGAGTGGGTGTTGGGGGAAGGGGCTAGGTCGCAGGGGGTGTAGGGGTTGTTCCTTGCGAAGGCCGTTGAGCGTTCCTGGGCCTGTTTGCCTTGCAGGCGGCAGAGGCCGGGAGTTCGCCCCGGCGGGCGAGTAACTTTCTTTCGCTTCGCCGAAAGAAAGTCACCAAAGAAAGGGCGACCCCACTGTGGCGGTCCGCTGCGCGGACTGCTCTGCGGTGCTCAGAGTCGGCAGGTGGCTGCGGAACTCGCTTCGCTCAAACAGTCCTCGCCATCCGCGCTGCGCGCGGCAACCTGCCGACTCTTGCGCTCCTCGACGCCACAGAGGGGACCCCAGGCCAGCCAGTCGGGCCGTCGCTGCGCTCGGCACGGGATTGGTGTTCGGCTGTTGGCTGTCCGCCTGCGCCGTTGGCAGGGCCGAGCAGCGCAGTGGTGGGCGGACAAGGGCTCACCCGTGTTTGAGCGAAGCGAGTTGGGTGAGACCCCGCCTGGCGCGAGCAGCGCAGGGAAGCCCGAAGGGCCCCTGACTCCGGCTCGCCTTCTCTTTGCCTACTTTCTCTTGGCGACGCAAGAGAAAGTAGGTCGCCCGCCGGGGCGAGTCCCGGCTCCCGCAATCAGCAAAACACCAGAACTATCAAATAGATAGCAGCACGCCGGCGCAAATCAACCGCCACAGGCACTTTTCACCCAAACCCTCAAGCCACCCGCCCCCGCGCAAACTCCACATACCACTCCAGACACTCCGGATTGGCCATCGCCTCCCTATTCACCACCTTCTCCACCGGCTGCCCCAGCAACAGCCGCTTCACCGGCAGCTCCTGCTTCTTGCCGGTCAGCGTGCGCGGGATGGCCGCCACCTGGTAGACCGCGTCGGGGATGAAGCGCGGCGACAGCGCCTCGCGGATGGCGGCGGCGATGCGGGCGCGCAGGGCGTCGTCCAGCACCGCTCCTTCGCGCAGCACCACGAACAGCGGCATCCAGCTGTCGCGGCCCAGCACCTCCAGGTCGACCACGAGCGCGTCCAGCACTTCGGGCAGGGCCTCGACGGCGCGGTAGATCTCGCTGGTGCCCATGCGCAGGCCGTGGCGGTTGATGGTGGCGTCGCTGCGGCCGTGGATGACGCAGCCGCCGTCCTCGCGCAGCAGCAGCCAGTCGCCGTGGCGCCAGACGCCGCCTTCGCCGCCGCGCCGGCCGTGGCCCTGCGGGTAGTGCTCGAAGTAGCTGCCGCGGTAGCGCGCGCCGTCGGCGTCGCCCCAGAAGTACAGGGGCATGGACGGGATGGGCTGGGTGCAGACCAGTTCGCCCAATTGGCCGATGACCGGCTCGCCGGCCTCGTCCCAGGCCTCCACCGCGGCGCCCAGCATGCGGCACTGCATGACGCCGGGCTGCTGCGGCAGTTCGCGGTTGCCGCCCAGGAAAGCGCCGGCAAAGTCGGTACCGCCCGAGATGTTGCTCCACCAGATGTCCGGCGTGCCGATGGCCGCGAACTGCTGCGACACCCAGGCCTGCACCTCTTCCGACAGCGGCGAGCCGGTGCTGCCCAGCGCCCGCACCTGCGACAGGTCGCCGCAGGCGGCCAGGTCCACGCCGGCCTTCATGCAGCCTGCGAAGAAGGCCGCGCCAGCGCCAAAAAAACGAACGCCGGTCTCGGCCGCGAAGCGCCACAGCACGCCCCAGTCCGGCCGCTCCTTGCTGCCGCTGGGGCTGCCGTCGTAGATGCAGCAGGTAGCACCCAGCAGCAGGCCGGCGGCCTGGGCGTTCCACATCACCCAGCCGGTGGAGCTGTACCAGTGGAAGCGCTCGCCCAGGCTGTTGGGCGCATAGCTGGGGCCCACGTCGTAGTGCAGCGCGCCATTGGCCATGGCGACGATCAGCGTGCCGCCGTGGCCGTGCACGATGGGCTTGGGCGCGCCGGTGGTGCCGCTGGAATAGACGATCCACAGCGGGTGGTCGAACGGCAGCCAGAGCGGCTCGAAAGCCGCCGTTTCTGCATCATTTCTGGCGCAAGCCAAGGTCAGGCAACGGCTATCCGCTATCGATCCAGGAGCACCCAGGTGATGCAGCACCAACAGCTGCTGCACGCTGGGCAGCGCCGCGCGCAGTTCCTGCACCAGCACGCGGCGGTCGATGTCGCGGCCGGCATAGGTCACGCCGTCGCAGGCGATCAGCACCTTGGGCTCGATCTGGCGGAAGCGGTCCAGCACGGCGCCCGCGCCCATGTCGGGCGCGCAGATGCTCCACACCGCGCCAATGCTGGCGCAGGCCAGCAGGCAGACGATGGCCTCGGGCACGTTGGGCAGGTAGGCGGCCACGCGGTCGCCGGGCACCACGCCGGCGGCCTGCAGCTCCAGCGCCAGCGAGGCCACCTGGCGCCGCAGCTCGGGCCAGGACAGCTCGCGCGCGTTGCCGCGCTCGTCCCGGCTGACGAGGGCCGGCAGGCCCGCCGCATCGGCCGCCGCCACGTGGCGCAGCGCCTGCTGCGCATAGTTGACCTGCGCGCCCGGGAACCACACGGCGCCAGGCATGGCGTTGCGGCCCAGCACCGCCGTATGCGGCGTGGGCGACTGCAGCTGGAAGTAATCCCAGATGCTTTGCCAGAAGGCGTCCAGCTCGGTCACCGACCAGCGGTGCAGCGCCGGGTAGTCGTCAAAGCGCAGGCCGCGCTCGGCCGCCAGCCACTGGCGGTAGAGCGCCATCTGCGGCACGTAGGGTGGCTGCGCGTCAGGCGCGATGGCGGGCAGGTGCAGGAGAGCGGAGGCAGCATGGGACATGCGCCAGAGCCTAGAGCGCGCGGGGCGGCAACGGTGCCCGGGTTTTCACCGTGCGGGTCGTGCGGGCGACAGCCTGCTGTGGGCTTCGCACGGCCGCGGAAGGCCAGGCAGTGTGTCCGATCGCCGATGGCCGCTGTCAGCCGCCCTCGGGCATCTGCGTCACGCTGGTGATCGCATAGCCCTTCTGCGCAATCTGCTGCCCGGGCCGGCTGATGCCGTGTGCCGGCCAGGCGTCCGCGCCGTCATCCATCTCGGTGCCGCGACTGACCGATTGCCAGTCGATGTTGATCGCCTCCTGTGGAATCGGCCGTCCTTCGGGAACGGCCAGGTAGGAGGACTTGTGGTGGGCTTCAGGACGACGGTAGAGGTCGATGCGCATGGCGTAGGGGTGCTTTCGTCAAGTGCGGGGAACACACCCGGCCCCATGGCAAAGCTGCCAAAGGTCCGGCCCAGCCGCCTTTATCGCCCAGTCGCGGCCCGATGACCAGCCCCTGGCCGCGGCTGTTGCCGCTGTTGCGCGCTGTTGCCCCGGCGCCACGAGGACATGGCAAGGCCGGATCGCCGGGCACAGGCCCTGCCTGACGCACCGCTCGTGCATCATCGCCGCCATGACATTGCACTACCTGGACTTCGACTACAGCGAGGACGCGGAGGGCACCGGCACCTTCGACGCCATGGCCAGCACCACGCCACAGCACGCCGCGGCGGTGCAGGCCGAGGTGGCGCAGGTGCTGGGCTGGGCGCATGCCGCCTTCCCGCAGGCGCGCGGCCCCGTGGAAGAAGGCGGCGAGTGGGACTACGACCTGCACGGCACGCGCGAGACCACGGCCTCCGAGCGGCTGGAGTTCGATGAGCAGAGCGGCCGCCTCGCGGTGCTGCCCGGCGCCGACGCCACGGTGCGGCACACGGTGCACCTGGCCATCGGTGGCAGCGTCGCCTTCTGCGCCGCCCTGCGCGAGCACTTCGGCCTGGAATAGCAGGGGCCGCGCGCAATCGACCACCGGCTTCGTCGAAACAGCGCAAACCCGCGCGCTTTCGACGTTTTGCACGCTGGCGGCTGCCAGCCGCCGCTCCTACCATTTTTCCCATGCGCGGCGTCCCGCCCGCCAGGAGAAACGACATGACGCAAGCCGACATCCGCAAGGTGCTGGTACTGGGCGCCGGCAAGGTCGGCAGCACGGTGGCCGACATGCTGGCCGAATACCACGGCCTGCCGGTGACGCTAGCCGACCGCGTGGGCTGCGATGCACCGGCCTGCGACGCGCTGGTGCGGCGCGTGCCGCTGGACGTGGACGACGCCGACGCGCTGGGCCGCGCGCTGGCCGCGCATTCCGTCGTCATCAATGCCCTGCCCTTCTTCCTGGCCGAACGCGTGGCGGCGCAGGCCGCGCGGCACGGCGTGCACTACTTCGACCTGACCGAGGACGTGGCCGCGACCACGGCGATCCGCCAGCTGGGCCGCACCGCGCGCTCGGCGATGATGCCGCAGAGCGGCCTGGCGCCCGGCGTGATCGGCATGCTGGGCGCCCACCTGGCCGGGCATTTCGACGAGCTGTACGACCTGCGGCTGCGCGTGGGCGCCCTCTCGCGCAATGCCACCAACGGCCTGCGCTACAACTTCACCTGGAGCATCGACGGCGTCATCAACGAGTACTGCCACCCCTGCGACGCCATCGTCCACGGCGAGCGGGTGTCGGTGCAGCCGCTGGAAGGCCATGAGACCTTCACGCTCGACGCCCAGGCCTACGAGGCCTTCAACACCTCGGGCGGCCTGGGCACGCTGTGCGACACGCTGGCCGGCAGGGTGCGCAACCTCGACTACAAGACCATCCGCTACCCCGGCCACCGCGACGCCATGGCCTTCTTGCTGCAGGACCTGCGCCTGGTCGAGCGGCGCGACCTGCTGCGCCAGGTGCTGGAGCTGGCCGTGCCGCACAGCCGCGAGGACATGGTGATCCTGTTCGCCTCGGCCAGCGGCCTGCGCCAGGGCCGCTTCGAGCAGGAGACACGGGTAGCGCGCGTCCTTGGCGCGCCGCTGCGCGGCGTGGACCGCACCGCGATAGAGCTGACCACCGCCGCCGGCGTGGTCGGCGTGTTCGAGCTGCTGCGCGCGGGGCGCCTGCCCACCGAGGGCTTCATCAGGCAGGAGCAGGTGCCGCTCGAAGCCTTCATGGGCACGCGTGTGGGGCACTACTACGCCGGGCTGGGCGTCTCCACCGCCCTGCCGGCAGCCGCCGCCCTGCCCCCACGAAAGGACCCGCGCCATGAGCCCCTTGTCGCCTGTGCTTGAACGCTGCGGCATCACGCCGCAGGATATCCAGGGCGGCAGCCTGGAAGTGCGCTCCCCCATCGATGGCGCGCGGATCGCCCAGGTGCACGAGACGCCGCCGGCCGCCATGGCCGAGGTGGTGGCGCGCGCCCGCACCGCCTTCCTGCAGTGGCGTCTGGTGCCGGCGCCGGTGCGCGGCGAGCTGGTGCGGCTGTGGGGCGAGGAGCTGCGCGCGGCCAAGGCCGACATCGGCCATGTGGTCTCGGTCGAGGTCGGCAAGATCACCCAGGAGGGCCTGGGCGAGGTGCAGGAGGGCGTGGACATCTGCGAATTCGCGCTCGGCCTGTCGCGCCAGCTCTACGGCCGGACCATGGTGTCGGAGCGGCCCGGCCACCGCATCATGGAGCAGTACCACCCGCTGGGGCCGGTGGGCATCATCACCGCCTTCAACTTTCCGAGCGCGGTATTCGCGTGGAATGCCGCCATCGCCCTGGTCTGCGGCGACCCGGTGATCTTCAAGCCCTCGGAGAAGGCGCCGCTGTCCGGCCTGGCGACCTTCCGGGCGCTGGAGCGTGCGATCGCACGCTTTGGCAGCCGGGCGCCGGCCGGCCTCGCGCAGATCGTGCTGGGCGGTGCCGCGCTGGGCGAGGCGCTGGCCGACAGCCCGGACGTGGCCCTGGTGTCGGCCACCGGCTCGACTCGCATGGGCCGCGCGGTGGGCGCGCGGGTGGCGGCGCGCTTCGGGCGGCGCATCCTGGAGCTGGGCGGCAACAACGCCATGGTGGTGACCCCGGCAGCAGACCTGGACCTGGCCCTGCGCGCCATCCTGTTCAGCGCCGTCGGCACGGCCGGGCAGCGCTGCACCTCGCTGCGGCGCCTGATCGTGCAGCGCGGCGTGAGGGACGTGCTGCTGCAGAAGCTGCGGCACGCCTACGAGGGCCTGCGCATAGGCCACCCGCTGGCGCCCGCCACCCTGGTCGGCCCGCTGATAGACGAGGCGGCCTTCCAAAGGATGCAGGCGGCCATCGCCAGCGCCCAGGCGCAGGGCGGCCGCCTGCTCTGCGGCGGCGAGCGCGTGCTGGCCGCGGAGTACCCGCAGGCCTTCTACGTGCGCCCGGCCATCGTCGACATGCCGGCGCAGACGGACGTGGTGCGCGAGGAGACCTTCGCGCCCCTGCTCTACGTGCTGGGCTACGAGGACTTCGGGCAGGCGCTGCTGCTGCACAACGGCGTGCCGCAGGGACTGTCCTCGTGCATCTTCTCCAGCGACATGCGCGAGGTGGAGGCCTTTCTGTCCGCCTCCGGCTCGGACTGCGGCATGGCCAATGTCAACATCGGCCCCAGCGGCGCGGAGATAGGCGGCGCCTTCGGTGGCGAGAAGGACAGCGGTGGTGACCGCGAGAGCGGCTCGGACGCCTGGAAGCAGTACATGCGGCGCACCACGAACACCATCAACTATTCGGCCGAGCTGCCGCTGGCGCAGGGCATCACCTTTCTTTGACCCGGTGGTGGCGATCGAAGAAGGCGCAAGGCCGCAGGGGCTGCGCCGGGACACAATAGCCTGCATACCCCACGGAGGCAGGCCATGGACCTGAGGCTAGACGACACCGACCGGCACCTGCTGGGCCTGCTGCAGGCCAACGCCCGCGAGCCGGCCGCCACGCTGGCGCGCAAGCTGAAGATCGCGCGCACCACGGTGGTCGCGCGTATTGCACGGCTCGAGCGCGAAGGCATCATCGCGGGCTACGGCGTGCGCCTGGGCCGGCGCCTGGAGCAGGCCGCCGTGCGCGCCTATTGCGGCCTGACCGTCAGCGCCAGGAGTGCCGCGGCCGTGATCAAGGCGCTGGAGCGCCTGCCCGAGGTCGAGGAGGTCTCGGCCGTGAGCGGCCAGTTCGACTACATGGTGTTCCTGCGCTGCGAGACGCCGGAGCAGCTCAACAGCCTGCTCGACCAGCTGGGCCAGATCGAGGGCGTGCACCAGACCCACACCTCGGTGGTGCTTAGCCGCAGCCTGGACCGCCGCAGCGCGGTACCGGCTGCCACCAGCCAGGCCGCCTAGGCGCCCGGGGCGCGGCACAATCGCCGCATGAAACAGCGCTTGCGCACGCTCGGAGGCTGGTGGCTCGCATGGCTGGTGCTCAGTGGCGCGGGCGCGGCCTGGATCGCGCAGGCGCGCGTCGCCGAGCTGCAGGAGGCCTTCTACGCCGACGTCCGCATCGCGCACCGGCTGCTGAGCCAGCAGGCGGTGCAGTACGACGCCGTGCTGGCCACGCTGGCGCTGCTCGGGACCGCCGGCGACACGGCGCGGCCGGAACGCAGGTTGTCCTCGGTCTATGCCTCCATCCTCGACGTCTACCGCCGCGAAGGCGGCACGGCCTGGCCTGATCCGGCCTGGGACGCGGCCGAGGCGCAGTCGCGCGCGCAGCACCGCCCGGCCGTGGCGGCGCTGGACCTGCCGCACGGGCACTACCGGCTGGTGATGGGCGCCGAGCCGGTGAGCCACGCGCTCGACATCGACCTGACCGTCGCCGACGTCTGGCGCGACTGGCCAATGGACCTGCGGACCAGCCCGGTGCGCCTGGCGCTGGAATACGGCGGGCAGCGCTTCACCGTGCAGCCCGGCCGGCTGGCGGGCCTGGGCTGGCACTACGCACTGCGCAAGCCGCTGGCGGCCGAGAGCCAGCCCTTCGACGTGGTGGCCGAACGGCTGGTGGGCTGGCGCGAGCTGCCCTGGCCCTGGATGGCACTCTGGACGCTGTGCATGGCCGCCCTGGTGGCCGGCGCCCGCACCCTGCAGCGGCAGCGGTCGGCACGGCGGCGTGCGGAGGAACTGCTGCGCCTGGGCCAGGTGGCGCGCCTCAATGCACTGGGCGAGCTGGCGGCGGGCATGGCGCATGAACTCAACCAGCCGCTGACCGCGGTGCTGGCCAATACCCAGGCCGCCGGCCGCCTGCTGGCCGAGGAACCACCCGACCTGCCCACCGCGCGCACCGCCATGGCCCAGGCCGCCGAGCAGGCACGCCGCGCCGCCGCGGTGGTGGCACGCCTGCGCCGCGCCATCGAGCGGCCGGGCAGCGGCACCGGGCGGCAGCCGGTGCTGCTGCAGGACACGGTGCGCAACGCGCTCTACCTGCTGGAGCCCGAATGCGCACGGCGTGCGGTGGACATCGACTTCGACGCCGAGGCCACGCCGCCCCTCCTGGTGCTGGCCGACCCGGTGGCGCTCGAGCAGATCCTGCACAACCTGCTGCTCAATGCCCTGCAGGCACTGGACGCCGTGCCGCCGCCCGAACGCCGGATCGCGATCACGCTGGCCGCCAGCGAGGGCACCGGCACCCTGGCCGTGCGCGACAGCGGGCCGGGCATACCGCCCGAAGCGCTGCCGCGCCTGTTCGAACCCTTCTTCAGCACGCGCGAAGGCGGCCTCGGGCTGGGCCTGAGCCTGAGCGAGACGCTGGCCGCAGGCATGGGCGGCTCGCTCACCGTGGCGGCCGCAGCGCCGCGCGGCGCCTGCTTCACCCTGAGCCTGCCGCTGGCAGGCTGACCCACCATGACACCGCCGACCGCTCCGCCGCCCGGGCTCTCGCCCCTGGTCCATCTGATCGACGACGACGATGCCGTGCGCGCCGGCCTGGCGCTGCTGATCGGCACCGTGGGGCTGCGGGTGCAGGCCTGGGCCGATCCGCAGGCCTTCATGCGGGACTTCGACCGGACCGGCATCGGCGCCATCGTGCTCGACGTGCGCATGCCGGGCATCAGCGGGCTGACGGTGCTCGACACCCTGGTGGCGCAGGGCGTGGACCAGCCGGTGATCATGCTCACCGGACACGGCACGGTGGAGATGTGCCGGCGCGCCTTCAAGGCCGGCGCCGCCGAGTTCCTGGAGAAGCCGGTGGACGACGAGCAACTGCTGGAGGCGCTGCAGCTCGCCGTGCGCCAGCACGTGCGCTCGCGCGAGCGCAGCCAGGCCGACCAGGCCGCGCGCGGGCTGTTCGCACAGCTCTCCGAACGCGAGCGCGAGGTGCTGGGCTTCATCGTCGAGGGGCATACCAACAAGGAGATTGCGCGTGCGCTGGCCCTGTCGCCGCGCACGGTGGAGACGCACCGCGCCAACCTGTTCGCCAAGCTCGGCTGCGATTCGCTGGCGCAGCTGATCCGGCGCTATGCGGCGCTGGCCGAGGACCGGCCCGCTCCGTAGTTTTACGGAGCCGTGCGCGTAGGCGTACGAATGGCGCGCGGGCGGTGCCATTCCTACAGTGGCGCCATGGCCGGCACGGTGCCGGCTCCCCACTGGAGATGCCCCCATGACTTCCCGCCTTCGCCTTGCTGCAGCGGCCGCCCTTTCCTTCGCCGCCCTGTGCTCGCAGGCCCAGACCGCCGCGACGCCCGCGGCCTCGGCGGTGCTCGCGCAGCACAACATGTCGCTGGCGCTGGCCAACCAGATCGCAGGCGCCGCCGTGGCCAGCTGCGCAGCCGGCGGCTATGCGGTCAGCGCCACGGTGGTCGACCGCGCCGGCACCGTGCGTGCAGTACAGCGCGCCGACAACGCCGGCCCGCACACCCTGGGCGCCAGCGAGCGCAAGGCCTGGACCTCGGCATCGGCCAAGGCTCCGACCCTGGCCATCATGGAGAACGCCCAGAAGAACCCGGCCGCCGCCAACCTGGTGCACATCCCCGGCTACTTGCTGCTGGGCGGCGGGGTGCCGGTGAAGGTCGGCAACGAGGTGATCGGCGCAGTGGGCGTGGGCGGCGCACCGGCCGGCGCGATCGACGAGCAGTGCGCCAACGCCGCGCTGGAACAGGTCAAGGACCTGCTGAAGTAACAGCCCTGCGGGCCCCGCGCACGGCGGATCGCCGAGGCATGCGCAGCCTCAGGCCGCGCCGCCGCCGGCATGCGCCTGCACCAGGCATTCGCGGAACGCCTGCGCCGCGCGCGAGGGCTGCGGCGAGCGGCGCAGCATGCCGACGAACTGGCATTCGTAGCGCAGCCGCTGCGGCGCCACCGCCCGCATGCGGCCGCTGCGCTCGAAGGCCTCGGCATAGTGGTCGGGCAGGAACCCCAGGTAGCGCCCCGACAGGATCAGCGTGGCGATGGATTCCTGGTCGAAGCCGGTGGCCTTGCGCGGCAGGCGCGCGCCGTGGCTCAGCTCCATGTTGGGCGAGTGGTAGCCCAGCCCCGCGAAACTCCACGCGCGCAGCCCCTCCCAGTCCAGCGCGGCATGGTCGGCGCCGAACAGGGGATGGTCCGCGCCGCAGTAGAGCTGCATCGATTCGGTGAACAGCTGGTCATACACGAGGCTCTGCGAGTGCCGGTGCGCCGGGATGATGCCGACCTGGAAGCTGCCGTCGATCAGCCCGCGCTCGATGGCGTTGATCGAGGCCACGTGCATCTGCAGCCCGACCTCGGGCGCGCGCCCGGCAAACAGCGCGATCGCCTCGCCGATGCGGGCCTGCGGGTTGCTGGCGGTCTTGTCGAACACCGCCACGGCCAGCTGGCCGCCCATGCGCTGGTGGATGTCGTCCACACCGCTGCGAAACACATCGACCGCGGCGAGCAGGCGCTCGGTTTCTTCATAGACGCGCTGGCCCTCGGCCGTCAGCGCGAAGCCGGCCCGGCCACGCCGGCACAGCACCAGGCCCAGGCGCGTCTCCAGGTCCTTCACGTGGCGGCTGACGGTGGAGGTGCCGATGTTGAGTTCCAGCTCCGCCGCCGCCATGCCGCCGCAGTCGGCCACGCTCTTGAACACGCGCAGCAGCCGCAGGTCCATGTCGCTGAGCTGGCCCAGCACGGCGCGGCTCTTGCCGGTGGCCGCGGGCACGGCCGCTGCGGGAGAGACGCGGGGGGCGCGCCGCGATCCGGGCTTTGCTTGCATGAAACGTCAAGTAAACATTGATATCACTCTATTTTCAGGACTATTGCGGCGGCCAACAATCCCCCTTCTGCTCCCATGAACCCGCGCCCGCGGGCCACCGCCATGACCGCCATCGCCCCGCCCGCCCACGAGCCGCAGACCCCCGCCGTACGCACCGACGCCGCCTGGCTCGACGCGCACTGGATGCCCTACACCGGCAACCGCAACTTCAAGGCCGACCCGCGCCTGATCGTGGCCGGCCAGGGCGCCTACTACACGGACGCCGACGGCCGCAAGATCTTCGACGGGCTGTCGGGCCTGTGGTGCTCGGGCCTGGGCCATGGCCGCCCCGAGATCACCGAGGCGGTGAGCCGCCAGATCGCCAGGCTCGACTACTCACCCGCCTTCCAGTTCGGCCACCCGCTGTCCTTCGAGCTGGCCAACAAGCTCAAGGAGCTGACGCCGGCCGGCCTGGACTACGTGTTCTTCACCGGCTCGGGCTCGGAAGCCGCCGACACCTCGCTGAAGATGGCGCGCGCCTACTGGCGCACCAAGGGCCTAGCCAGCAAGACGCGCCTGATCGGCCGCGAGAAGGGCTACCACGGCGTGAACTTCGGCGGCATCTCGGTCGGTGGCATCGCGGCCAACCGCAAGCTGTTCGGCCAGGGCGTGGAGGCCGACCACCTGCCGCACACGCAGCTCGCAGCCAACGCCTTCACGCGCGGCATGGCCGAGAACGGCGCCGAGCTGGCCGACCGCCTGCTCGACCTGATCACGCTGCATGACGCCTCCAACATCGCCGCCGTCATCGTCGAGCCGTTCTCGGGCTCGGCCGGCGTGGTGATCCCGCCCAGGGGCTACCTGCAGCGCCTGCGCGAGATCTGCACGCAGCACAACATCCTGCTGATATTCGACGAGGTCATCGCCGGCTTTGGCCGCTGCGGCGCGCTCACCGGTGCCGACGCCTTCGGCGTGGTGCCCGACATCATGAACGTCGCCAAACAGGTCACCAACGGCGCCCAACCGCTGGGCGCGGTGATCGCCAGGAAGGAGATCTACGACACCTTCATGGCGGCGGGCGGCCCCGACTACATGCTCGAGTTCCCGCACGGCTACACCTATGGCGCGCACCCGGTGGCCTGCGCCGCCGGCCTGGCAGCGCTGGACGTGCTGGTGAAGGAGGACATGATCGGCCGCGTCAAGGCACTGGCGCCGCACTTCGAGGCCGCGGTGCACAGCCTGAAGGGCGCCAGGCACGTGACCGACATCCGCAACTACGGCCTGGCCGCCGGCATCACGCTGGCACCGGTGCCCGGCGAGCCGGCCAGGCGGCCCTATGAGGTGGCCATGGCCTGCTGGAAGAAGGGCTTCTACGTGCGCTACGGCGGCGACACCATCCAGCTGGCGCCGCCCTTCATCGCCGAGCAGGCCGAAATCGACCGGCTGGTCAACGCGCTGGGCGACGCGCTGGCGGAAACGGCCTGAGGGCTGCGCCCCACCGCATTGCGCCGATTCGCCGAAAAATATGGCCCTGGCCAAGGTTTGGCAAAGGCTACACGCTATCCAATCAATAGCGTGTAGGCATGTCTGTACCAGGGCGTAGCGCCTTGGAGAGGGCGGCTCAGACCGTTGCCACGACCAGATTCAGCTCGACAGCGGCGTTCTTCGGCAGGCGGTACACGCCGACCGAGGTCCGCGCATGCACGCCCGCCGGCCCCAGCACCGTCTGCAGCAGGCCGGAGGCGGCGTCGGCGACCTCGCTCAGCAGCGTGAAGTCTTCGGCCGCCTGCACGTAGACCGTCATCTGCAGTACCTGCTGCACCGCGTCCAGGCTGCCCAGCGCCTGCTCCAGCAGCCGCAGTGCCCGCATGGCGCAGATGCGCGCGGCGTGCTGCGACTGGGCCAGGCTGACGTCGGCGCCCGCGCGGCCGGTGACCATGACCTGGTCGCCCACGCGCGGGATCTGGCCGCTGACATGGGCCTGCCCGCCATGCACGATGACCGGCCGGTAGTCGCCGCCGATGCGGATCTCGCCCTCGAAGCTGCAGCCCATGTCGGCGGCGGCGCGCTCGAAGCGCCCGTGCCGGGTGGTCGGTGCGGTCATGCCGTGGCCTCCTCTGCCGCGGCCTGCATGCGCGCCTCCAGCCGGGCCTTCACCTGGGGCCATTCGTCGTCCACGATGCTGAAGCGCAGCGTGTCGCGCTGGCGCCCGTCGGGCATCACCCGCTCCTTGCGCAGCAGGCCTTCCTGCGTCGCGCCCAGGCGCAGGATGGCGGCACGGGAGCGCTCGTTGAGGGCATCGGTCTGCAGCTGCACGCGCAGGAAGCCCCAGGTCTCGAAGGCGTGGCGCAGCATGAGGTACTTGGCCTCGGTGTTGACGAAGCTGCGCTGGTGGGACGCGGCGATCCAGGTGTGGCCGATCTCCACCTTGCGGTTCTTGTGGTCGATCTTCCAGAAGCGGGTGGAGCCCACGACCTCGCCGCTGGCCCGCAGCGTGGTCACGAAGGGCAGCACGCTGCCCGCTGCGGCGCCGTCCAGCGCGATGCGGACATAGTCGGCCACGGTCGCGGCCGACGGGATGGCGGTGAGCTTGCTGGTCCAGAGCTCGCCGTCCGCAGCGGCGCCCACCAGCGCGTCGGCGTCGGCAGCCGCCAGGGGACGCAGGACGACGCGGCGCCCGGCCAGAAGTGAGGAAGGGGTCATGGGAAGCGCAACCCTGATGCAGTGATGAGAATCCCATGATGCCCGTGGCAACGCGGCGCCGTAAGGCACAGATGGGCTGCTGCCGGGGCATAACAGCGCCCGCGCGGCCATGCGCGGCTAGCGTGCCGGCTTCTCCGGCTCCTTGCCGAAGATCCTGCGCAGCGTGTCGCCCACGCGCGCGCCGATGGCCGTGCCCACGCCAGGGGCCACCACCGTGCCCACGGCCGCGCCGGCCAGGGCCGCGTCGGACAGCGACAGCGTGGGGTCGTCCAGCGTGCCCCCGAACTGCAGCGGCAGCCCGACCACGCCGTCCACCAGGTCCACCGCCACGTGGCCCTGGACGCGGCGGTTCTGCAGCACCGCGTCGCCGCGGGCGCTGAGCACACCCGAACTGGCCTTGAGGTCGCTGTAGCGCACGACCAGGCCGGCGCGGTCGTTCTGCGTTTCCACGGTGCCGGTCAGGCGGTCGAGCCGGGTCGTGCCGCCGCGGTGGGTGCCGGCGCTCTTCACGGCGGCCGCCAGGTCGAACTTGAGCAGCGTGGCCGGCGCCAGGGTGAAGCGCGTGCGCGTGTGCGTCGAGCGCAGCAGCGCGCCGACATCCGCCCCCTGTGCGTCCAGCTCGGTCTGGCCGCTGGCCTGGCCGGCCACGGCGGATTCGCGCTCGAACGCGGCGAGCAATGCCACCACGTCCATGCCCTGGAACTCGATGTTGCCGGTGAGCGCGTAGCCGCCGTCCCGGGTCTGCAGGGCCAGCGTGCCGGTTTCGGTACGGCCGCCGGCGTGCAGCTCGACCTGCCAGCGGTCTTCCTGGCCCTGCCGCGTGAGCAGCAGGCGGGTATCGGTGGGCGCACCGCTGCGCACCAGCGTGGCACGGCGGGGGCGCCATTGGGCGTCGAAGTCCGCATCGCCCGCATAGGCCAGCGCCCGGCCCTGGATCGACACCCAGCGCAGGTTGCGCCACTCGGCATGCGCCACGGGTATGCCGTCGACACGCAGCGGGCCGACGCCGTCCGGTGCCGCATCCTGCGGCATCTTCAGGCTGGACAGCAGCGGCTGCGGCAGCGTGGCGTCGTCCAGTTCCAGCCGTGCAATGGCGATGCGCCGCTGCAGCAGCGCGGAGGCATCCAGCTCCGCCGCCAGCCGCCCGATGGTGGCCGCCGGCACGCCCGCCACGCCGGGCTCGGCCCGCACGTTCTCCAGCACCACCTGCGGCCGGGGCAGCAGGCGCCAGTGCAGGCTGCCCACCGTGACGGGCACGCCCAGGGCGGCGCTGGCGCGGGCACCGGCGCGCTGCGCCAACTGGGCGTCCGACGGCACCCACAGCGCCACCGCCGCCGCGCCCAGTACCAGCACCGCGGCCACGGTGCCCAGCGCAGTCCACCAAGCTTTTTTGCCTTGCATCGCATGTTCCCGGAAAGCCGGCGACAGGCCGGCCGTCGAACTTACCCCAGTTGTCCCTACACTGCGCGCATTTCACAACCTCTCACACAACACCAGGAGACCTGCCGTGTCCGAATCCTTCTTCCCCCGCTGGCGCGAGGTTTCTCCCGCCGAAGGCGCCGTGGTGGCGCCCGACGAGCGCCTGCCCTGGCCGCAGACCGGCGCCATGGGCCTGCAGCACGTGGTGGCCATGTTCGGCTCGACCGTGCTGGCGCCGATCCTGATGGGCTTCAACCCCAACATCGCCATCCTGATGAGCGGCATCGGCACGCTGATCTTCTTCGTGCTCACGCGCGGCCGGGTGCCCAGCTACCTGGGATCGAGCTTTGCCTTCATCGGCGTGGTGATCGCCGCCACCGGCTACGCCGGCCAGGGGCCCAACCCTAACCTCGCCGTGGCGCTGGGCGGCATCGTGGCCTGCGGCGCCATCTACGGGCTGATCGGGCTGGTGGTGCAGGCCGTGGGCACGGGCTGGATCGAGCGCTTCATGCCGCCGGTGGTGACCGGCGCCGTGGTCGCGGTGATCGGCCTGAACCTGGCCGCCATCCCGGTGAAGAACATGGCGCCGACCAACTTCGACGCCTGGATGCAGGCGCTGACCTTCCTCTGCGTGGGCCTGGTGGCGGTGCTCACGCGCGGCATGGTGCAGCGGCTGCTGATCCTGGTCGGCCTGATCGTGGCCAGCGTGCTGTACGCCGTGCTCACCAACGGCCTGGGCCTGGGCAAGCCGCTGGACCTGTCGGGCGTGGCCGCGGCCGCCTGGTTCGGCCTGCCGGGCTTCACCACGCCGGTGTTCACCACCAACGCCATGCTGCTGATCGCGCCCGTGGCCGTCATCCTGGTGGCCGAGAACCTGGGCCACCTGAAGGCCGTCACCGCCATGACCGGCCGCAACCTGGACCCGTACATCGGCCGTGCCTTCATCGGCGACGGCGTGGCGACCATGGTGTCCGGCGCGGCCGGCGGCACCGGCGTGACCACCTACGCCGAGAACATCGGCGTGATGGCCGCCACCCGCATCTATTCCACCGCGGTCTTCGTGGTGGCGGCGCTGATCGCCATCCTGCTGGGCTTTTCTCCCAAGTTCGGCGCGGTGATCCAGGCCATTCCGCTGGCGGTGATGGGCGGCGTGAGCATCGTGGTGTTCGGCCTGATCGCCGTGGCCGGCGCCAAGATCTGGGTCGACAACAAGGTCGACTTCTCGCAGAACCGCAACCTGATCGTGGCCGCCATCACCCTGGTGCTGGGCACGGGCGACTTCACGCTGCGCTTCGGCCAGTTTGCGCTGGGCGGCATCGGTACCGCCACCTTCGGCGCCATCCTGCTGTGGGCGCTGCTGGGCCGGTCGAAGAGCCCCTGACCAGCGCCCGCCGACAATAGCGGGCTTGCCGGCGCCCTGCCGGCCCGCCTTGCCATGTCATCCCCTTCGCCTGTTCCGCTGTCACCCCGATCCCCCTGGCGCACGCGCAGCGCCTGGGCCGCGGCCATAGCGGCGGCGCTGCTGCTGATCGCCGCCGCCGGCCAGTGGGCGGCACGGCGCGAGGCCGGCCTGCAGGCCGACTCGATCCGCCGCGCCATGGAGGTGCACGCGCTGGGCCTGCGCGACGCCGCCGCCAAGTACAGCTACCTGCCCGTCATCGCCGGCCAGCACCCCGACGTGCTGGCGGCGCTGGCCCACCCGCAGGACGCCGCCCTGCGCCAGCGCGCCAACCAGTACATAGAAGAAATCAACCGCCGCGCGGGCTCGGATGCGCTGTACCTCAGCGACCTGCGGGGCCTGACGCTAGCGTCCAGCAACTGGGCGACGCCACAGAGCTTCGTCGGCGAGTCCTACGCCAACCGCCCGTACGTGATCGACGCCCTGGCCGGCCGCAGCGGCCTGTTCTACGGCGTGGGCCAGACCACGGGCGAGCCGGGGCTGTTCCTGTCGGCCCCGGTGCGCGCGGACGGCGGCACCGTGCTGGGCGTGGTCACGGCCAAAGTCAGCCTGCGCCCGCTGCAGGAGGCCTGGGCCTTCATGCGCGACCCGCTGCTGCTGACCGATGCGCACGGCATCGTCTTCCTGGGCTCGGTGCCGGCCTGGATGTACCAGGCCACGCGCCCCCTGAGCCCGGCCGACCTGGACGCCGTGCAGCGCCACCAGCAGTACGGTGCCCACACCCGTTTCCCGCCGCTGCCCTGGACGGTGGAGCGCAGCGAGGAAGCCCCAGGCTACCTGGTGCGCACCCGGATCGACGGCCGGCCGCGCCGCTTCCTCGCGCTGGACGAGCCCCTGCCCGAGCTGGGCTGGACCCTGACCGTCATGGCCGACTACACGGCGGTGGAGCGCGCCCGCGAAGGCGCCTGGATGCTGGGGCTGCTGTGCGCCGGCGTGCTGCTGCTGGGCGGCCTGTACTGGCAGCTGCGCGAGCGCCGCTTTGCCGAGCAGCGCGACGCGCGGCGCGACCTGGAGCTGCGCGTACGCGAGCGCACCCAGGCGCTGGACGAGGCCCACGCCTTTCGCAAGGCCATGGAAGACTCGCTGCTGGTGGGCATGCGCGCCCGTGACCGCGAGGGCCGCATCATCTACGTCAACCCGGCCTTCTGCGCCATGACCGGCTATGGCGCCGACGAGCTGCTGGGCCGGCTGCCGCCCTACCCCTACTGGCACCCCGACGACGTGACCGAGCACTGGCGCCACTACGAGGCCATGATGAGCGGCCAGCCCGCGCGCTCGGGCTTCGAGTCGCGCCTGCGGCACCGCGACGGGCGCGAGGTGATCACCATGGTCTACACCGCGCCGCTGATCGACGCCCACGGCCAGCACAGCGGCTGGATGAGCTCGGTGGTGGACATCACCGAGCAGAAACGCGCCGAGCTGCGCCAGCGCCAGAACGAGGAGCAGCTGCAGCACGCGCAGCGCCTGGCCAGCCTGGGCGAGATGGCCTCCACCCTGGCCCACGAGCTGAACCAGCCCCTGATGGCGCTCACCAACTTCGCCAGCGCTGCAAAGGCCTTTGCCGAGCAAGGCAACCAGGCGCTGCTGGCCAGCAGCCTGATTGATGTCGTGGCCCAGGCGCAACGCAGCGCCGAGATCGTGCGGCGCATCCGCGGCTTCGTGCGGCAGAGCACGGTCGGCGCGGAAGACTGCGCCGTGGCCGCCCTGGTGGCCAACGTGCTGGCCCTGCTGCGCGGCGAGATGCAGGCCCAGCAGGCACGCGCCGTGGTGCGCGTGCCAGCCGGCCTGCCCACCGTGCGCGGCGACCGCGTGCTGCTGGAGCAGGTGCTGCTCAACCTGCTGTCCAACAGCCTGCAGGCCATGCACGCCACGCCGTCGGAACAGCGCGTGGTCGAGATCGAGGCCGGGCTGCGTGAGGGCCGCATGCAGCTGCGCGTGGCCGACCGCGGCACCGGCATCGATGCGGCGCTGGCCGAGCAGGTCTACGCCCCCTTCTTCACCACCAAGGCCGGCGGCCTGGGCCTGGGCCTGAACATCTGCCGCACCATCGTCGAGGCCCACCGCGGCCGCCTGTCTTTTGCCAACCGGGCCGGCGGCGGCACGGTCTTCACCCTGGAACTGGAGATTTCACCGTGAACGCAGCCCTTGCCAGACACCTGTGCATCGTCGACGACGACGAGGCCGTGCGCCGCTCCCTGGGCCTGCTGCTGCTGTCGCGCGGCTACGCCGTGCAGGCCTTTGCCTCCGGCGAAGCCTTCCTGGCCGGCGCCGACCTGCAGCGCCCCGGCTGCGTGATCCTGGACCTGCGCCTGGACGGCATCAGCGGCCTGCAGGTGTTCGACGCGCTGCGCGCACAGGACAGCCCGCTGGTCGTCATCTTCCTGTCGGGCCACGGCGACATCCCCATGGCGGTGGAGGCCGTGCAACACGGCGCCTTCGGCTGGCTGGAGAAACCCTGCCACGACGAGCGCCTGCTGGACAGCATCGGCAAGGCCCTGGAGAGGGCAGACGACATCGCCACCCGCCGCCAGGCCAGACAGGCGGCGCAGGCACTATGGAACAAGCTCACCCCGCGAGAAATGCAGGTCGCCCGGCTGGTGGCCGAAGGCAAGCCCAACAAGCAGATCGCGCTGGAGCTGGCGCCGCTGGAGCAGCGCACGGTGGAAACCCACCGGGCGCATGTCTTCGCCAAGCTGGGGCTGTCGAATAGCCATCAGCTGGATCGGTTTTTGCGGGAGCATGGGGTGTAGGAAGCCGGCGCGGACCCCGGTTGCTCACTTGCCGCCAGTGACATCCAGAAAGGTGCCGGTGATGAAGGAGGCCTCGGCGCCAGCCAGCCACAGGATTGCCCGCGCAACCTCTTCAGGCTGGCCGCCCCGGCCCATGGGGATCGAGTCCTTGACGCGGTCCACCCGCCCGGGCTCGCCGCCGCTGGCGTGCATCTCGGTGTAGATATGCCCAGGGCGGATGCAGTTGACGCGTATGCCATCCCGCGCGACTTCCTTGGCAAAGCCGGTGGTGAAGGTCTCCAGCGCGCCCTTGGACGCGGCGTAGTCCACGTACTCACCCGGGCTGCCCAGGCGCGCCGACGCCGATGAGATGTTGACCACAGCGCCGCCGCGCCCGCCGTGGCGGTAGGACATGCGCCTGGCCGCCTGCTGTGCACACAGGATGGGGCCGATGGCGTTGACCGCGAAGATGCGCTGCATCCGCTCAAACCCAAGGTCCTCCAGCCGGGACTGCTGCGCCAGCATCGCAGCGTTGTTCACCAGTACATCGATCCGGCCAAACTCGCGGTCGATTGCGGCGAACAGCTGGGCGACCTGCTCGGGGTCCGCGCTATCCGCGCGCACGGCCAAGGCCCGGCGCCCCGCAGCCTCTACATCCGCCACCACCGCAAGAGCGGCCGACTCGTTGGAGACGAAACTGATCGCTACGTCGTAGCCTTGTGCGGCAGCCAGCCGCGCAGTCGCCGCACCGACGCCGCGACCTCCACCCGTGATCAGAATCAGCGGCGCCTGCGAGACGGTATCCATTGAGAGAACCTTTATGTGATGGTGAGCTGGAAAGCCTACGTTCGAGGCTCTTCGGGGGCAAGATGCGCGCGCAAGGCGATGGCCAATGGGTAGATGGCCAAGGCGGTCAGCGCCGTAGCGAAGGTGGCGCCTTGCACCCCGATGTGGTCGCCGAGAAAGCCGTAGAGCACCGGCGCGATCGCGCCCGAGCCGATGGTGCCGGTATAGAACAGCGCGAATGCCCGCTCGGTCGCATGGGCGGGTGCCAGCTCCGGCACCGTGCCGTAGAGCACGGAAGACGTTCCATTGAGCATGACGCCGAGCAAGGGAAGCAGCACCACGCTAGGCCATAGCGGGCACAGCATCACGGCGATGATCAGGGCCGCGGTGCCGCCCTCGGTGGCCAGCACGGTGCCGATCACGCCCATGCGCGCGCCCAGCCAGCCGCACGCAAACTTGCCCGCCGCGCCGCCGATGAACACCAGCGCCAGCGCGGTGCCGACCATCGGCGTCGAGGCGCCCTTGGCCTTCAACAGGAAGGGCAGAAACGTCAGCAGCCCCATGCGCACAGCGGTGTCGAGCACACCGATCGCAAACAGCAGGTTGAAGCCCGTGCCCGCAGTCTTGCGAACGTGGTCGGATGCATCCTCGGCCGGGGGCGTGCTGCACGGGATCGAAGGGAGACACAGCACGATGGCCACGGCCACCACGCAACCCAGCGCCGACACCATCCATAGCGCATGGCGCCATGGCATGAGGGTCACCAGCAGGGCTACGGCCGCCGGCAGTGCCGCCTTGCCCAGGTCGCCAGAAAAGTTGTAGATGCTCAACGGACGCCGCGCGTCCCGCCCATAGGCACGCGACACGGCGCCCGAGGCCAGCGGGTGCTGCGTGCTGGAGCCGCTGCCCGACAGCGCCAAGGCCACACACAGGCCCAGCAGGCTGCCCGACGCCCCCGCTACGGCGTACCCGATCGCGGCCAGCAAGGTGCCAAAGGCCAGCACGGCCTTGTTGCCAAACCTTCGCGCCAAGAGCCCTGCGGGAAGCTGCAGGCTGGCCATCGTGCCCGCATAAATGCCCCGCAACATGGCCAGCGCGCCGTAGCTCAGGCCGAAGTCCGTCTGCCATATGGGCAGCAGCACGTAGATCATGTCGGTGTAGCCGTCGTGCAGCGCATGCGCCACGCACGAGAGCCACAGCACCCGCGAGCGTGACGTGGAGGCTGGCGGCGCAAGCGGCTCGGCTCGCGGCAAGTCTGGCAACGAAGTTGGCGTGGCGCTCATTGCTCTCGGGGTTCAGTGGCGGGCAGGGGGCAACTCTAGGTTGATGCACCGCCACTTACAACGGACCAAACATTGACCCAGCAGAGAGATAAAGTCACGCCATGGCACCCACCCCCATCCACACCGGGAACCGTGACAGGCTCCCGCCGCTCAACGCGCTGCGCAACTTCGAGGCGGTAGCCCGCCATGGCAGCTTCGCCGCCGCAGCGGCCGACTTGCACGTCACCCACTGGGCCGTCGGCAAGCAGATCAGGCTGCTGGAGGACTGGTTTGGCGTGCCCTTGTTCGAGCGCCAGGCGCGGGGCGTGGTGCTTACCGACGACGGCGCTGCCTTGCTCCACGACGTGACCCACGCCTTCGACCGCCTGGCGGCCGGCGCGACCCGCCTGCGCCACGACGAACCTGCCCGCCGCGTGTCGGGCATCGTGCGCGTGAACGTATTGGCCAGTTTCGCCCTGTGCTGGCTGCTGCCGCGCCTTGGCGATTTCCAATCGCGCTACCCCGACATCGACGTCCGGGTATCGACCACGTCGCGCAAGCTGCGCTACGTCGGCGACGCCTTCGATGTCGGCGTGCGCTCCGGCCCTGAAGAAGGCGCGGGCATCGTGTCGCGCCCGCTGATGGCCGACCAGCGCCTGCCGGCCTGCAGCCCAGCGCTTTTGCGCCGAAGCCCGATCCACAGCGTGGCGGACTTGCGCCATCACACCCTGCTCCACTCCGCCAGCACACGCACCGCCTGGTCGCACTGGCTGCGCGCAGCCGGCGCAGCAGACCTGCGGGCGCCTCGTCGCGCCGAGTACGACCACACCTACCTGCAGCTCGCCGCGGCCGCAGAGGGGCTGGGGGTGACGCTTGCATCCCTGCCGCTGATCGAACGGGACATCGCTGCGGGCCGCCTGGTGTGCCCGATTGCAGCGCCGACATGGCGCGCGCCCGACTACACCCTGGTGGTGAATGCCGACCGCATCAGCGACGGCGCCGTGCTGGCCTTCGAGCGTTGGATTACCGCAATGGCGAGCCAAGCCTCCGGCGATCCCCAGGCTTGACGGCGCAATGGCTTGCGGCCGCAGGCAAGCCCACCAGGCAGGTCGCATTGGAGCAGCGCACGGTGGAGACACACCGGGCGCATGTGCCTGGCGAAATGAGGTTATCGAACAGCCATTGGCTGGATCGGTTTTTGAGAAAGCATGGGGTGCGGGTTTGCAAATTCAATCTTGCATGCAGATATTGACTGTTTATAGATTATTCCGGAATCAATAATCATGGAGAACATAATATACCGGGCACGTTTTCTATCTGCCAGCACCATGAACCAGCCCATTACATTGGACGGACCGGGCCGATTCCACCCGGTTGCGGCCAGCCGCCTTGCCACGATAAAGGGCGGCATCGGCTTGCCGCATGGCCTCTTCCAACCCATGTGCATCCGCGAAGCGGTCTGAAACCCCGACCGTGACCGTGCAACGCAGCGAATGGTCAGCGCCAGCGATATTTTTGGCATGATCTTCGATCGCTGCACGCAAGCGCTCAGCCAGGTGCATGGCCCCCAGGGCGTCGGTGTCCAGGCAGACCACCACAAACTCCTCTCCTCCAAGACGGCCTATTAAATCGCCATCGCGCGCAGCGGCCCTCAGCACCTCTGCCATATGGCACAGGACGGCATCTCCCACTTGGTGGCCATAGCTATCGTTAATGCGCTTGAAGTGGTCCACGTCCACCATCAGCAAATGCGCGAGTGGTGCCCTGTGTGACTTGAAATACAGTTGCAGCGCCTCGGCGAGCCCTCTGCGGTTGAGCAGTTGCGTCATGGGATCACGCGCAGCGATGTTGCGAAGGTCATCGGTCAAGCGGCGCAGCACCAGCCAGACGATCGATGGCGGCAACACCGTGGCCAGGAATGACATGTAGATGTAGAACACCAGTTGAAAATTCTGGTCCATCTGCAATGGATCCAGGCTGCCGCCATCCATCAGCTTCATGAATTTGAGTGCATTGAGTACACAAATACCGCTGATCAGAACCGCAAAAAACACCATCTCCCCATACAAATCCCTGGCGAAGGTGCGAACGCCATGGATCACGGTAATGGCCATGATAAAAAACAGCAATGCCGACATGCCTGAGAGCATGGCGTAGCGTGCGACGGGGCCCAGGCTCCATTGCACCAGCAACTGCACGACGCTGTAGCTTGCGGCAAATGCAAATAATGGACGCAGCAGGGGGGCGGGATACCCAAAGAAACGCATGGCCCCCAGCCAGTAAGCCACGGGAGACGCCAGCGTCAGCGTGTGATTGGCGACGCTCATCAGGCTCCAGGCCGGTCCTCCTTCTGCAAGCTGCAACACATAGGCCGAACCCAGCAGAAGGTTGCCCACCGCAAAAAAATCCATTCCCATCTTTTTTCCGTGCAGGCGTTTGCTGATGAGCAAAAACATCACCGAAAAGCACAGCATGTATGCGCACAGCATGCCGACGAGAATGGTTGCAACCATGTTGACGTTGAAAGGGGATTTTTAACAAGCCGGCGCCGGCAGGCCCGCAATATCACTGGCCAAGGACGATCCAAGAAATATGGGATTACCCATTATTGTAATGATTCGTAATTTACTGACGGCTCGGCGGAAAGCAGGCGTGCCGCCGGCTTGCAAATGGATATCGCCGGCCGGTGCGCCCGCCGTACGGAACCACCGAAGCTCCGGGCGCGCGCCATCGGCTGGCGAATAGGTATTAACCCTTGCGTACCGATACGTAGCCCCCCGCCCAGCGGCTACGGACGACAGGCTGGCGGCGCCCGGCCAGACTCGCGGGCACGGCTTCACGCGGCCCCTTGGCGGGCTGCGGCCAGAGACAAGGACCCCCATGACTGCCATCACGAGCCCCAACGCCGGCGCCGGTGCCTCGAGCCCGGCCGCCGCGACCGACCACACGCCCTACACCTTCGAAGAAAAGCGCAAGCGCATCTTCGCGATCTTTGCCGCCTCGTCCGGCAACCTGGTGGAGTGGTTCGACTTCTACGTCTACGCCTTCTGCGCCATCTACTTCGCGCCGGCGTTCTTCCCCAAGTCCGACCCGACGGTGCAGCTGCTGAACACGGCTGGCGTGTTCGCCGCCGGCTTCTTGATGCGCCCGATCGGCGGCTGGCTGTTTGGCCGGCTGGCTGACCGCAAGGGGCGCAAGACCTCGATGGTGACCTCGGTGGTGATGATGTGTGTGGGCTCGCTGGTGATTGCCTGCCTGCCGACCTATGCGCAGATCGGTGCCGCAGCACCCGCGCTGCTGCTGGCGGCACGGCTGCTGCAGGGCCTGTCGGTGGGTGGCGAATACGGCACCACGGCCACCTACATGAGCGAGGTTGCCATGCGCGGCCAGCGCGGCTTCTTCTCGTCCTTCCAGTACGTGACCTTGATCGGCGGCCAGTTGCTGGCCGTGGTGGTCGTGGTGGTGCTGCAGCAGGTGCTGGACGACGCTGAGCTGAAGGCCTGGGGCTGGCGCATTCCCTTCGTGGTGGGCGCATTGGCGGCCGTCGTGGCCTTGATGCTGCGCCGCACGCTGACCGAGACCGCCAGCACCAAGACCCGCGCCGCCAAGGGCGCCGGCAGCGTGGCCGAGCTGTTCAAGCACCACAAGCGCGCCTTCTTCGTGGTGCTGGGTTACACGGCCGGCGGCTCGCTGATCTTCTACACCTTCACCACCTACATGCAGAAGTACCTGGTGAACTCGGCCGGCATGTCGATCAAGACCGCCAGCAACATCATGACGGCCTGCCTGTTCATCTACATGTGCATGCAGCCGCTGTTCGGCGCACTTTCGGATCGCATCGGCCGCCGCAGCAACATGCTGCTGTTCGGCGCCCTGGGAGTGCTGATGACGGTGCCGGTGCTGACCAGCCTGCAGAGCGTGAGCAGCCCGCTGATGGCCGGCGTGCTCATCACCCTGGCGCTGGCGGTGGTGAGCTTCTACACCTCGATCAGCGGCATCGTGAAGGCCGAAATGTTCCCGCCCGAAGTGCGCGCACTGGGCGTGGGCCTGTCGTACGCGGTGGGCAATGCCATCTTCGGCG